>Ga0210401_10000076_pt1 | contig 109199 bp, 98 predicted proteins | sample IncBWH32MmetaG_FD_150866 | JGI IMG/M metagenome (GOLD analysis project Ga0210401, IMG submission 150866) | Forest soil microbial communities from Barre Woods Harvard Forest LTER site, Petersham, Massachusetts, United States - Inc-BW-H-32-M | ecosystem: Environmental > Terrestrial > Soil >...
CGAGTCCGAGCGAACTTCGCTCTGCACGGAGTCCGCGATCGCCGCAAACGAGAACCGGATCATAGGTTTCGTCTCTTTGCTCGGCCGCAGCGATCCAAAAAGGCCTCCTTCGTAGTGAAGCAATGCAGGGTCACTTAGGTCATGCTGAGCCCACTGTCATAGAAAGAGTTAGCGACCTTGCCGGCGCCTCCAGAATGTATTCTCGGTTCTAAAATCCGGACCACGCATCTCCACCCTATGGGCTTCGTCGCGCGCCAATTTCGGCAACGCTAGCAAGCGGCTCGGAACCGAAAGGCGAAGCGCCCCTATCCGTCGTCGCACGGGACGGCAAGATCGCGGCTCTTTGTGCTTACCACGACTCGCCGTCCGTATGACGTCGCTGTGCCGGAACGCTGGGCAAACGGGATTCTCAGCGTTTCAAAGCGGCCTCGAGATTGTTCAAGACCCCGAGTTGAGCAAAAATGATCGACCCCTCCGGGTAGCAGTCGAAGCGTTTGATCTTGCCGCCTTCGAGTTCGAAGACGTCGCAGCACGGGGCATCCATTTTCTTACCGGTGGCAGGCAACTTGCCAAAGGGAAGCTCCAGCGGACCATCGTGAGTGCCCTGCAGAGCCAGCTGCACCACGACGACATTCCCATCGGAGTAGAGGTGATATAGCTCGCGATGCATGTTAGAAAATGCCGTGCCGTAGTTGCGGACCGGGTCGGCGAGGGCGCGACCACGGTAGGTCACACCAGCTGAATTGTCCGTGAACACCCCGTCGGGCGTGAACAAGTTGATCCAGCCCTCCAGATCTTTGCGTTCGGCAACTGCATAGGCGTTACGAACAGCGGCCACATTGTCCTTGTTCATGATACGGCTCCTTGCTGGTGATTGGACTTCAGGCAGTGACGCCGACTAGATTGCAAATCGACCGCGTTTTGCCACGAGCTCACTAGTCGCTGCCGGCCGACAAGGATTGAACGATTACCGCATTCGTTGATAAAAAGCGGCGCCGGAAGGCTCCGGCAAGTCCTGTTGGACACAAATAAGCAACTTCAGATGTTCGACCGGTATATGTTCTGTGCCTGAATACGATGATCGAGACGTGGAGACCACTTGATTCGGCGCGACCCGCTGAGCGGATGTGCAAAGCTGGGATCGCCCCCACCCCGATAATCGATGATAATAATTCCGGCAGTCGCGGGATCGGATTTCGCTCCATTGAGGACGACATTGTGATGTGCGGGAAAAGCCCTACTACGAGCCATGCAATTCCCGATCTGATGTCAGTCAATCTGCTTCGTATCTTCAACGAACGGAATCGCCGGCGCCGTGCCGCCGCTATCAGGGCGATGTACGCCAAAGACTGCTTTTTTGCCGATGCGATTCAATCCGTGTCAGGTTGGGATGGAGTACACGACAAGGTGGACCGACTACATGCTGCGCATCCCGGTTTCGTCTTTCAACCGAGTGGGCCAGCCGTCGCGCATCACGGCTTGGCATGTCAGCGATGGCAGTTCGGGCCACCGGACGCCTGCGATGCCATCACTGGCATTGATGTCGCCATCTTTGAAAAGGGCTTCATTAAAGCCCTTTATGTCTTCGTTGATGGCGGTCCCGGTGCAAGCCTCGCGCGCGGATCGCCACTTTCCGTGTGATCTTGATTCAGTTTATCTTCGTCGATCTCGGCGCCAGAATCCTGGAGAAACACCAACGATGCTTCGAAAGGCCCGGGTAAAATGGCTCTGCTCGGAAAAGCCGGTCACCAATGCAATTTGTGCCAGCGAAAGTTCTCCATCGAGGAGATGTTGTTGAGCCCTATTAATTCGAAGGTTCATCTGCCACTGATGCGGGGCCAATCCCGTGGACGCCTTGAACGCCCTCCCGAACTGAGATTGAGATAGTCGTGTTATCTCCGCTAAGTCGCGCAGCCGAACGCCGGTCGACAAATTAGCCTCCATGAATTCTTTCGCCCGATGGAGTTGCCACGGCGCCAGTGCGCCTTGTTTCTTTTCTTGGGCTCGATCCCTTCCGAAACGCAGAAAGCCAATGACTAGCGCCGTGACCAGGCTGTCTCCATATAGATCGGAATGGTCGCCTGGCTGTGTGCATTCAGCGGCGAGCAACGAACCAATTCGAAATATGCGGTCATCGAAGAACTGAAGACGTGGCGTCTCAATTTGCTTGAGGTCGATGCTTTCGCCCAAAATTGCTTCTAAAGAAGGAAAATCAAAGACAAAATCCACCCCTCGAACACCGCGAACATTATTCGTATATCCCCAAACCTGCATACCCGCTGGCGCGTAGTCGATGTGTTGCGGGCCCGACCAGTCGGACTGAGATGGCTGATTGATCTTCGTCCGTGGCTCAACACGTCCGCCGATCTGCTCCAGGACGATTGCCATTGTGTTCTGGCGGGGTGAGACATCATGCCAAGCTCTCCCGGGGGAGCATGACATGTCCTTGACGGACGCGATGACGCCGTTCCAAGTCCGGACGTCGCGCCTCAGAAGCTGGACGCCGTGCGGAGATTCTAACTTCAACTCGGAGCCTTCGTGCATAGCAGGCGTCCTCACGACTAAACCCTGAATCTTTGCGAATTAGGACGTCGTTTATTTCCGGTTTGAGCTACTCACAAGATACGCTGTTTACCGCGCGTTGCCATCACATTCGAAAGCGCTAGAAGACTGGGCCGATGCTGCTACCCACATATTCATCAATAAAATGTCGCAATTAGGCGAGCAGTTCGGCTTAGCGTTGTACGTGCCGACAAGCGGCAGCCGCCGAACTCACAGAGCAATCGAAATTCATTCGCTGGAGATAGCTCAGCCGACGGCGTCGCCTTGGGCTTCAAGCGTGCCAGATGCGAGCCAGTCAACGATATCTGCGCTATTCTATTGATTCGCGTGGAGATTTGCATTGTCGCCCAGTTGACCGGATTCATCGCCGAGCCCGAGACTACCTGCGGACCTCGGATGCGATTCGCTTCGCGGTCGCGGCGCTGAAATCCCGATCGCCCAGCCCAAGATGGTTTGCCATCGTTGCAAGTTGATGGTTCATCATTCCGGTCCCATCGACGGTCCGGCAACCGAGCTTCGCAGCTCGTCTGAGCAACTCGGTTTCATGAACAATGACATCCGCTACGACGATGCCAGGCTCGATGCGGCCTGCATCGACCGGGAGCGGATCATCATCTCGCATGCCGACCGGCGAAGCATTTACGACCAGTTCGAAACCAGCGGGATCGGGGGTGCCCGCCCGGACCGGGTCGCCAGCCGCTGTGCAAGGTTGGAGCTTCGTGACGTATCTTTGTCGTATACGACGAGTTCAGAGATGCCGCTCTCTGCCAGCGCAAAAGCGATTGCGGTTCCTACACCGCCCGTTCCGACCAGCAGCGTGCGCTTGCCATTTGGATTCGCACCATTAGTCTTCAGTTTCTCGACGAAACCAATCCCATCGGTGATATCGCCGCGCCATTTGCCGTCGCCATCGGCAGTAATGAAATTGACCGATCGCACCATCTCCGCACGTTCCGTGAGGGAGTCGACGCTGGCCGGCTTATGTGGGATCGTGACGATCATCCCCGCGAGGTTTTTCATGGCGCGCAGGCCTGCAAAGAATGATGCGAGGTGCTCGGGCAGCACATGAAACGGCACGCAGATCATGTTGATTCCGTGGGACTGAAACAGGCCCGTCCAGACCTCCGGTGCACGAACCTGCGCGATTGGATGGCCGACGATGCCGAGCACGCGGGTAGTGCCATCAATGATCGGGCGTTTGCTCATGATGTTATCTCCTCAATGAATGGTGCCAACTAGCCGGCAGGTTCCAGGCAATAAGCCATGTCGTACACGGCAGTCTCCGCCGGATCGACTTTGAGTCCACGCGCTTCCAGTCGCTTGCCAATCTCGGGCATGATCCGTTCGACCTCGCGACGGCCGACGCCGTCAACCATGATGACGGCGTCAAACACATTGTCCTTTGTCATTCCGCGGAGTTTGACCCACGAGAGGCTATCAAGCGGCTAAACTCGATCCGATTGAAGGTCTAACGGCTGAATCCGGCGGTCGCTGAAAAACTCGCTGCCCTGGAAGCCGAACAGGATCGCCTTGAGCAGGAGCGCGACCGCAGGGCTCGATCCGGTCGAGTTTCATCCAAACGTGGCGGACGCCTATCGCGCCAAGATCAGATCCCTCAAGCGGACCGCCAAGCTGCCTCTGCGTCCGCGAGATTGTCGAGAAAGTCGTGATCCACCCTCGCGGCAGGCATCAGTCGCCCGAAATCGAGATTTTCGGCCAACTCGCGGTGATCCTCAACTATCTGAGGCCGCCGCGACCCAGGAGTGGCAGGGGGCAATGGTTGCGGGGGCAAGATTTGAACTTGCGACCTTCAGGTTATGAGTTTCATCACGCGGTTTTCGCCACTCTGCAAGCGCGTCGCACCGGGCCTTCAATCAAACTGCACCGGATCCGGTCCGGGATAAGCAAGCGCAACGAACTCGCAGAAAGCGCGGGCCGCTGGCGAAAGCTGGGCTTTGCTCTTCCAAGCAAGGCCTATGTCCATGGTGTGAACTTCGTCGTCCAGCGTCTTGAGATCGATGCGATGGCCTTCGAGAGACCATGGTCGATAGACCATGTCGGACAGAATGGTGATCCCCATACCGGTCGCCACCATGCTGCGGACGGCTTCCACCGAGAGCGTGCGGAAGATGACGTTGGGGACGTGCGGCGTCTGCTGCCAGTAACGCATGGCGGAGCGTTCGGCCTCATCGACGGTCAGCATCAGGAATGGCTCACTGGCAAGATCGGCCAGCCGAACACTGTCCTTGTGCAATAGCGGGTGATTGGCACAGGCCCACAGGCGACGCGGCGAGCGCAACAAGAGGCGCGAGCGGATGGAGCGCCGGTCATGCAGATTAGACACCAGCATAACGGCGGCGTCGACGCTGCCGCTCATGAGGCTGTGCTCGATCGCATCGCGCTCGAACTCATGAAGTCGTATGGTGATACCCGGAAAGGCTCGCCAGAAGCGCGCCAGAAGCGCCGGCAGAAAGTATCCCGCCACCGTGTAGCTGACGGCAACGTCGACCGTGCCATCGACTTGGGTTCCCCAGCGATGCGGCCCCCGCGTCGCATCTGAAACGCTGGCCTCGATGGCGCGGGCGCGCTGCAGGAACTGCTGTCCCTCGAATGTAAGCGTGACCCCGTTCGAATGTCGGTCGAACAGCTTCCGTCCGAGCTCGGCTTCAAGCGCCTTGATTGACGCGGTGACGGCAGATTGCGTCACATTGAGGCCGGCGGCGGCGGCCGAAACCCTTCCGCTTTCGGCAGTGGCGATGAAGTGGCGGACCTGACGGAAAGTCAGAGCCATAAAAAAATCCGATATCAGCGAACGTTTTTTCGAGTTTTACAATTGTCGCTGCGACGCAAAAAATCAAGTTGATTGGTGTCCGCTCGCGTTTGAAAAGGCGTCTCAATGACTTCCGGTGACTTCGACTTGGTCGCTCGCGATGTCGGCGTCCAGTTCGAGGGTTTGAAAGCCTTGTCCGGCGTCACGTTGAGAGTGCCGCGGGGACGCATCACCGGGCTGATCGGCCCCAACGGCGCCGGTAAAACCACACTCATCAACGTCTTGACCGGCTTTCAACGTGTTGGTGCCGGGACCGTGGAACTGGAAGGTGAGATGGTCAACGGCATCGCGGCCCATAAGCTGCGACGCAAGGGCGTGGCACGCACATTTCAGTCCGGACGCCTGTTTCGCGACTTGCCGGTTGTGGACAATCTCGAGGTCACGGGCGTGGGGCTCGGCCTGACGCGTCGCGACGCGATTGCGGAGGCCGAGCGCCTGATGGAGTGGCTCGGCATATCCCACCTCGCCAGCGCAATCGCGGGCGCCCTGCCCTATACCGACGAGCGGCGCGTGGCCATCGGCCGGGCCATCATGTGCAATCCGCGCTACCTGCTGCTGGACGAACCGGCGGCAGGCATGTCCGAACATGAAAGCCATGATCTGGCTGCGATCATCAAACGGATCGCTGGTGACCTCGGGGTCGGCGTTCTCTTGATCGAGCACAATATCGGTCTCGTGCTCGAACTTTGCGAACGCATCTTCGTGCTCGACTCCGGCGAGATCATCGAGATCGGTCCACCGGACCAGATCCGCAACAGCGATGCGGTTCGCCACGCCTATATGGGCACGCAACGAGACGAAATCATTCCCCCGCTCGCGACTGCCGAGGCGGTCGCACCATGACGCTGCTGGCCGTCGACAACGTCACCGTTCGCTATGGGCGCCTGACGGCCTTGCGCGGCATCACGCTGAAGATCGCCGAGGGTGAAATCCTGTTCGTGACCGGCCCCAACGGCGCCGGAAAGTCGACCTTGCTGAATGCGATCGCCGGTGTCGTACCGCCGATCTCGGGATCGATCACGATCGATGGCGCGGTGGTGACCGGAGCCCCGCCCGAACAGATCGCCCGACGGGGATTTTCGCTCGTGCCCGAAGGGCGCAACGTCTTCGGCGGGCTGACCATCGAGGAGAATTTGAAGGTCGGCACCGGCATGCGGGCCGACAGGCAGAGGGTCACTGAGGATCTTGAAGGGGTCTACCACGAGTTCCCGATGCTGGCCGAGCGCCGGCACGCGGCGGCCGGCATGCTGTCCGGCGGCCAGCAGCAGATGCTCGTCATCGGCCGGGCCCTGATGGCCTCCCCCCGGCTGATGGCGATCGACGAGCCGTCGCTCGGACTGGCCCCCAAGATCATCGATCAGGTCTACGAAATCCTGGTGCGGCTGCGCGCGCAGCGCAAGCTGACCCTTTTGATCGTCGAGCAGAGCTCGGCGCGCGCCATGATGACGGGCGGACGCATGATTCTGCTGCGTGGCGGGCGCATCGTGCTGGAGGGTGAAGCAGGCGACATGGTCAAGGACGAGCGCCTGAAGCGGGCGTATTTCGGCTTCGGAGACCATTGAGCATGACCGAGCTGCTGCAAATCGTGTTCGATGCGCTGAGCCTGGGCAGCCTCTATGCCCTGGGCGCACTCGGGATCGCGCTGATCTTCGGCGTGATGCGGCTGGTGAATTTCGCGCATGGCGATTTCATCGCCTTCTGCGTGTTCGCGATGCTTTGGCCGTCGACCAATGCGGCTGCCGTCGTCTTTGCCGGCGACCTGCCGTTCTACCTTCTTGTCCCGCTGCTGCTGCTCGTCGGCGCCACTTTGTCTGTGTTGTCGGAGGTGATCGTCTTCCGCCGTTTTCGCAACGCCAACCCGGCCACGATGATGATCGCCTCCTTTGCGCTTGGCTTCGCGATCCGGAATTTCTTGTTGATGCTGTATTCGAGCCGCCCGAAGTCGATCACGCTTTGGCCCAGTCTCAGCCTACCGGTCGAGCTTCTCGGGGCCCGCATCCCGATGCTGGAGGTCGTGACGATCATCGTCACCCTGGCCGTCCTCGCCGCGCTGACGCTGTTCCTCAAGCGCACGCGCTACGGTCTGGAAATGCGCGCCGCCGCCGAGAACTTCACCATGGCCCGCATGCTCGGGGTCCGCGCCAACGCCGTCATTCTGCTGGCATTTGCCATCAGCGGCATGCTGGCGGCGGCGATCGGGCTGATCCTGGCGACCAATTCCGGCACGGCGGATATCGGGATGGGCGCCAACGTCATGCTGATCGCCTTCATCGCCACGGTGATCGGAGGTCTTGGCAGCGTGCCGGGAGCGGTGGCCGCCGGCTTCCTGATCGGGGGCGCCAGCGTCGTCTTTCAGGCGACCCTGCCGCACGATGCCCGCGTCTTTCGCGATGCCTTTGTCTACGGCGCCGTGATCATCGTTCTGCTGGTGCGCCCGCAAGGGCTGTTCGCGCCCAAATCGGCCAAGCAGAGGGTCTGACGCATGTCGCAGCGCCGGTCGGTCATCTGGCGAACGATTGCGACGCCGGTCGTCCTGACCGTGCTGCTGCTCGCCATCGCAGCGCTGGCCTATCAATTCGGTAGCCGGCCCTTCAATCGTACCGTGGTCGAGATGTTCATCAACATCATGGTGGTCACAGGCCTCTATGTCTTTGTCGGCAACTCAGGCCTGTTGTCGTTCGGCCATATCAGCTTCATGTGCCTCGGCGCCTATATGACGGCCTGGTTGACCATACCGCCGGTGATGAAGGCGATCACGCTGAAGGGGCTGCCTGCTTGGCTGTTGCATACGCAACTGCCGATGTGGGTCGCCACGCCGATCTCGGGCGTGTTTGCCGCCGCCTTCGCGCTCATCGTCGGGCGCGTCATCATGCGCCTGTCGGGGATCGCCGCCTCGATCGCCACCTTCGGGCTGCTCGGCGTCGTCAACAACGTCTACTCGAACTGGGACTCGGTGACGGGCGGGCAAGGTTCGATCGTCGGCATCCCGCCCACCATGAGTGTCTGGGTCGGATGGCTGGGCGCCGCTGCGGCAATCGTGATCGCCTATCTCTACTCGATTTCGCGCTCCGGCCTGGCGCTGCGCGCCACCCGCGACGAAGCCGTGGCCGCCAGCGCTTCCGGAATCGACGTGGTCCGCGAGCGGCTGATCGCCTTCGTCGTCAGCGCCCTTATCATCGGCCTTGCCGGCGCGCTCTACGCGCATTTCCTGAGCATCGTCAATCCGGGCGCATTCTATCTGCGCACGACGTTCATCACTCTGTCGATGCTCGTGGTCGGCGGCATGTACAGCCTTAGCGGTGCGGTTGCCGGCGTCGTGGTGATTTCGGCACTGATCGAGATGTTTCGCGACCTGGAAAAGGGCGTCAGCCTCGGCGGTGTGACGGTTGCGCTCCCGAACGGAGTTCAGGAGATCGCGATCGGCATCATCACGATCGTCATCCTGATGTATTTGCCGACCGGCCTCACCCGCAACCGGGAAGTCTCCTGGGGCAGATGGCCGCTGCAACGGCGCCTGACGCCACCCGTGAAGACGGCCCTGAAGGAATCGAACTGAAGTCCCGTAGAGAAAATGGAGGAGTGTCTGATGCGTTTCAACACAGTACTAGGCACCTTGGCTGCGGCGATCGCACTGGGGTGTACGCCGGCCCTGGCAACCGACGAGATCGTCGTCGGATTTGCCACTGCGGCGTCCGGGTTCATGCAGGCCTATGACAAGCCGGCCCAGGATGCGGCGCTCATCCGTATCGATGAGATCAACAAGGCGGGCGGTCTGCTCGGCAAGAAGATCAAGGCGGTGTTTGCGGACACCAAGACCGATCAGGCCGAGGGCGCCAAGGCCGGCCTCGCGGTGCTCGATCAGGGCGCGGACATGGTGGTGGTCTCGTGCGACTACGATTTCGGCGCGCCGGCCGCCCTACAGGCGCAGGCCGCCGGCAAAGTCTCCTTCTTCCTGTGCGCAGAGTCGATCAAGGCCGGCATCCCCGGTGTCGGTCCCTTCTCGTTCTCCGGCTCCGTGCTGGCCGCCGTGCAGGGCGCGACCATGGCCGAATGGGCCTACAACAAGAAGAATGCCCGCAGCTTCTACCGGCTGCTCGACAGCTGGACCGTCTATAACAAGGGCATCTGCGACGGCTTCGACTGGATGATGCCGCGCCTGAAGGATGCCGCGCTCGCCGGCAGCGACACCTTCAAGAACGATGACGCCTCGATCGCCTCCCAGATCACGCGCATCAAGAGCCTGCCGAAGGAGCCCGACGCCATCATGCTCTGCACGATGATGCCGGGAGCCGTCTCGGCCATCAAGCAGATCCGGGCCGCCGGCATCAAATCGATGATCCTCAACGGCTCGGGCGTCGACGGCAGCTATTGGCTGAACGCCGTTCCGGATCTTTCGAATTTCTACGTGCCGGTACAGGGCTCGGTCTACGGCGACGATCCCAATCCGAAGGTCACCGAGTTCAACAAGAAGTACAAAGAAGTCACCGGCGGCGACCCTTCCAGCCAATACGTCTATCCGGGCTATGTCCTGATCGATGTCTGGGCGAAAGCCGTCGAGCGGGCCAAGACGACGGATGCCGCGCCCGTCGTGGCGGAGCTCGAGAAGATGACCAACGAGGCCACGCTGTTCGGGCCACGCACCTTCAACAAGGACATCCACCACCAAAACCAGGGCCGCTACCTGATCGTCGACACCGAGCAGGGCAAGCCGAAGGTGGTCGATCAGTGGACGATCTCGGAGAAGATCCCGGTCGACTATCTGGTGTCGAAGTAGACCGGCGACGCGCTGCCGCGGCAGGTTTCCCGGCCTGTGGCGGCGCTTGTCTCGAAGCGTCGATCGCCGAGCACGTCGCACCTGTTGATGTCAGCAGGTGTCGCGTCCGGCAAGTTCAGGGTTTGCGACGGCTGCCCCTGCAATGCAGCAGCCGGGACAAGGACAAGTGAGATGGTCATCATCAATTGCGACATGGGCGAGGCCTTCGGCCTCTACAAGATGGGCGACGACGACGGATTGATGCCCCTGATCGACGTGGCCAACGTCGCCTGCGGATTCCATGGCTCCGACTTCAATCACATGCGCAAGACCGTGCGCCTGGCCAAGCAGCATGGCGTCAGAGTTGGCGCTCATCCCTCGCTGCCCGACCTGCAGGGCTTCGGACGCAGGGAGATGAAGATCGACCGCGAAGAGTTGGCGAACTGCCTGCTCTACCAGATCGGTGCCCTCAAGGCGTTCCTCGATGCCGAAGGCGTCGCCCTCAATCACATCAAGCCGCACGGCTCGCTCTACGGCATGGCCGCGCGGATGGAGGATATCGCCGAGGCCGTGGCCGATGCAGCCGATGTCTACAAGGTGCCGCTGTTCGGCATGAAGGGAACGCTGCACGAGACGGTCTATCAACGCCGGGGACACGTCTTCGTCGCCGAATATTACGCCGATCTCGACTACAATCCCGAGGGCGGCCTCATCATCACGCGCGAGCATGACGCCAAGGACCCGACCGACGCGGCAGCACGGTGCGTGAGGGCCTTGACCGAAGGCAAGACGCGAACGGTGGCCGGAAACGACGTTGCCGTCGGGTCCGATTCCATTTGCGTCCACTCCGACACGCCGAATGCGGTCGCCATCGCGCAAGCCGTTCGCGACGCAGTCCGCCCCTATCTGACGGTACACTGACCAAGGTCGAGGCGATCACAGGACGAGGAACTCATGGCCATACAGCAGATCTTCTCGCCCCTTCCGGGCATCTTCTACCGCAAGCCGGCACCGGACAAGCCAGCCTACAAATCCGACGGCGACACCATCACGGAGGACGATACGATCGGCCTCATCGAGGTCATGAAGTCGTTCAACGAGGTGAAGGCGGGCACGACCGGCAAGATTGTACGTTTCCTTGCCGAGAATGAGGACGCGGTGATGGCCGGTCAGCCGATCGTCGAGATCGAGGTTTGAGGCCTTCAACCTGTCCATGACCATCCGCAAGCTCCTCATTGCCAATCGCGGCGAGATTGCCGTGCGCATCATTCGCGCAGCACGTGAGCTCGGCCTTGCGACCGTGCAGGTCTACAGCACCGCCGATAAGGAACAGCTTGCCGTGCGGCTCGCTGACGAGAGCGTCGAAATCGGCCCTGCGCAGGCGTCGAAATCATATCTTAACCGCGACGCAATTCTCGCTGCGGCGAAAGCAGCGGCCGCCGACGCTATCCATCCGGGCTATGGGTTTCTTGCCGAAAACGCCGAGTTCGCTGCCGCGGTCGAGGCGGCCGGACTCACCTTCGTGGGACCAACGGCCCAGTCGATCCGCCTGATGGGCGACAAGGTTGCCGCGCGCGAGGCCGCAGCGGCAGCAGGCGTGCCCACCGTTCCCGGCAGCAATGGCCGCCTGGAGTCGTCCGAGGCGGCCTTCGCGCTGGCGACAACGATCGGCTTTCCGGTGATGATCAAGGCGGCGGCCGGCGGCGGTGGCCGCGGCATCCGCGTCGCGCGCTCACCTGCGGAATTTCATCACCTGATGCCGCAGGCGCAGACCGAGGCGCTCGCGGCGTTCGGCGATGGCGGGCTCTATGTCGAGAAGCTGGTCGAGGGTGCGCGGCACATCGAGGTCCAGGTGCTCGGCGACGGACACGATGTGATCCACTGCTTCGAGCGCGAGTGTTCACTGCAGCGCCGCCGACAGAAAGTCTGGGAAGAGGCGCCCTCGCCCTCGCTGACGTCAGCCATTCGCGAGAAGCTCTGTTCCTCCGCCGTTGCGCTGGCCAAGGCGGTGAATTATCGGGGCGCCGGCACAATCGAATATTTGTACGATGATCGCAGCAACGAATTCTACTTCCTGGAGATGAATACGCGTATCCAGGTCGAGCATCCGGTGACCGAGATGGTCACCGGCATCGACCTGGTGCGCGAGATGATCCGGATCGCCGGCGGCGAACGCTTACGCATCCGCCAGGATCAGGTGCGCATCCATGGCCACGCGATCGAGGTCCGCATCAACGCTGAGGATCCGGCGAAAGGCTTTGCGCCGAACCCGGGCATAGTGACCGCGCTCAACGTGCCAGGCGGCAACGGGGTGCGTTTCGACAGCATGCTGTATCCCGGCTACACGGTGCCGCCGTTCTACGACAGCCTGCTCGGCAAGCTGATCGTCCACGACGAGAATCGCGCAAGCGCCATCCGACGGCTCGATCGCGCCCTCGGCGAACTGAACGTCGAGGGTTTGGCGACCACCAAATCCCTGCACCAGGTGCTCGCGCGCGATCCTGATGTGCAGGCCGGGCGCTTTCATACCGCCTGGCTCGAGCCGTGGCTGGCATCGCATGCTGCAGATCTCGCCGCAGCAAAGGCCGCGCCGGCCGCGCAGATCACCCCGAAAGCCGCAACCGAATCCGCCCCGCCAGCAACAGGAGGCTACAGCCCCATGCAAACTCGTTTTTCTTTCGGCGGCGATGAGCACATCTTCGCCGAGGTGGATGAAGCCATGTCACTGGAGGCCTTTTTCAAGAGCCTCTTCATCACCAATGCGGTGCGCGACGCCAAGATCAAGGGCGTCACCGAGATCTGCCCGGCCAACGCCTCTTACCAGGTGAAGTTCGATCCAGATCTGATCAAGCCCGACGACATGCTCGCCGAGCTGAAGCGGCTGGATTCGGCGACCGACAAGTCCGAGCCGGTGATCACGACGCGGATCATCGAGATCCCCGTGCTTTACAACGATCCTTGGACCCACGAGACCTTGATGCGCTTTCGCGAACGCCATCAGGATCCCAACAGCAGCGACATCGAATACGCCGCACGCATCAACAATCTCGATGGCATCGACGGGTTCATCAAGGCGCATTCGAGCGCACCCTGGTTCGTCTCGATGGTCGGCTTCGTCGCCGGCCTGCCCTTTCTCTATCAGATGGTCGAGCGCAAGCGACAGATTCAGGCGCCGAAATATCTGCGCCCGCGCACCGACACGCCCAAGCTGACGGTCGGGCACGGCGGCTGCTTCGGCTGCATCTACTCGGTGCGCGGCGCCGGCGGCTACCAGATGTTCGGCATCACGCCGATGCCGATCTACGACCCCAATCAGACCATCAGCTACCTGCGTGAATTCATGTGCCTGTTCAAGCCGGGCGACATCGTGAAATGGAAGCCGATCGAACGGGACGCCTATGATGCGGCGGTCGCCGATGTCGAGGCCGGCCGTTTCGCGCCGATCATCCGCAAGGTCTCGTTCTCGCTCACCGAGTTCAATCGCGACATCGACGGCTACAATCGCAAGCTCGAGGGAGTTCTCCATGGCCATTAAGGTTTTGAAGCCGGGTCTTGCGACCACCGTGCAGGACCTCGGGCGTCCCGGCTACTATCACATCGGCATCCCGCTGTCCGGCGGCATGGACCGGCACGCGCTTGCGGTCGCCAATCTGCTCGTGGGCAATGCGCAGGGCGCGGCCGTTCTCGAGGCTGTCTTCATCGGTCCGGAGCTGGAGTTTACGGCTGACGCCATGGTCGCGGTCACGGGCGCCGAACTGCCGCCCAAGCTCGATGGCGTCCCGCGCGAGACCTGGTCTTCGTTCAAGGTGACGCGCGGCCAAAAACTGGCGTTCGATTTCCTCAAGAAGGGTGCGCGCGCCTATATTGCGGTGGCCGGTGGCATCGATGTGCCGGTGGTGCTCGGCTCGCGCTCGACCTACGCGCTCGGCGCGCTTGGCGGCTTTCAGGGCCGCAAGCTCGAGGCCGGCGACGAACTGCCGGTAGGTGCCGCCGCAACATCGGTCAAGGAGGGCCGCAACGTCGCCGAAACATTGCGAGGTTTGCCGGCGGGCATGCCGACGGAGCTGCGCGTGATGCCCGGACTTTACTGGCATCGCATCACCGAGGCCGCCGGCAACGGTTTCTTCATCGACACCTGGAAGGTGGCGCCGGAAGCCGATCGGATCGGCTACCGCTTCAAGGGCGGCAAGCCGCTCGAATTCGTGCCGCGCGAACCGCCGTTCGGCGCCGGCTCCGATCCCTCCAACATCACCGATGCCTGCTATCCCTATGGCTCGATCCAGGTGCCCGGAGGCAGCGAGCCGATCGTGCTGCATCGTGATGCAGTCTCGGGCGGCGGCTACTTCATGGTCGGCACGGTCATTTCTGCCGACATGGATCTGATCGGCCAGCTGCAGCCCAACACGCAGGTGAGGTTCGTCAAGGTCGACATGGACGAGGCGCTCGCGGCCCGCAAGGCGCGCGCTGAACTACTGACCAGGGCTTGCGCGTCGTTGGAGGCATCGCACTAAGTCCCGGACGGAATCTTGGAGGTGGCCGATGCGGTGGGCCACCACCCATCCCGCACCGGTACGATCGCGCTGCGCGCAGCGATTCTACGACGAACAGCGCGGCACGACAGTTGCATCGATCCTGTTTCGACTGAAATCGGAGTGCGTGACATGCAAACCACCTACGCCAGCACCGACGTCGCTCCACACAACCGGCGGCAATTCTGGCAAGAAGTCGTCTCCAGGACCTATTTCCCGTTGGATCTTTCCTTCGCCGGAGGCAACGAATTCAACGGCAGCCTGGGCGCCTGGTCGCTCGGCCCTGTTTCCGTATCCCGCATTGTATCCGACGGCCTGCTCTACAAACGGCATGAACGCCATCTGCTGAACGAACGGGAGGAGTGCTACCTGATCACGGTGCCAGAACTGGCCGAAATCCGCTTCGCTCAGGACGGCAAGGACGTGCGGTGCCGCCCCGGCGCCTTCCTGATCGAGCGGAGTCATTTGCCCTACGAATTCAGTCATCGTGATGCGGCCGCGCTGTGGGTGCTGAAGATCCCTAGCGTCGTGCTGCGCGCGCGGATCTCCCGCCCCGAACGCCTTGCCACCTTGCAGTTCGATGCCAGCCGCAGCGTCGGAGCGCTGTTCGTCGATACGTTGCGGCTTACCGGCGCTCGAATCGAGGAAATCGACGAACCCGCCCGGGCGATGACGGGCAAGCATCTCATCGATCTCCTGGCGATGGCGATCGAATCCGATGAGCGCGTGCTGGTGGGTCATTCGTCCTCGGTCCGCAACGCGCACCTCCTCCGCTGCGAACACTTCATCCGGGCCCACCTCGACGACCCACGGCTCACGCCGCAGATGGTAGCAGACAGTTCCGGCATCTCGCTCCGGTATCTGCACCAGATCTTTGAGGGAGAAGGCATCACCGTATGCGCCTACATCCGCAACCAGCGCCTATTGATGTGCGACGCCATGCTGCGCGATCCGAACTGCCGGAAGAGCATCTCCGAAATCGCCTATCAATGGGGATTCGGCGATCAGGCGCAGTTCAGCCGGAACTATCGCAGCCGGTTCAGCTGCACACCTAGCGATGTGCGGGCGGCTTCCCGCGCACAGATGTCCTAGGCGAACACGAGCCACGTCCAGAAGTTGGGCAGTTTGTGCTCTCTGACACAAGTCTTCCTGCACTGTGCGTCAAGAGTACCGCGGACGATTTGCGTATAGTCTTCGCGATACCTCCGAAATCCGCCGGTCGAACGAACCGTTCGCGGCACCCGGTCATGGAACCGGGTGAGCCCGCGCGCGCACCCCGACGACTGCATGGCGGGCGCGTGTTCGAAAGGAAGTCGAGTCGTGCAGAACCTTCGCGTAGCAGTCGATGTTGGCGGTACGTTCACCGACATCTGTATCATGGATGAGGTCACTGGCCTCATCCGTATCGAGAAGACCTCGTCGACGCGCGATCCGATCGATGGGATCATGAGCGGCGTTTCCAAGGCCGGAATTGACCTCTCCAAGGTCGCGCTGTTTTCGCACGGGACCACAGTTGCGACCAACGCCCTGATCACGCGCCGCCTGCCCCGCACCGCCGTGGTGACGACCAAGGGCTTTCGCGACGTCATCGAGATCCGGCGCGCCAACAAGGAAGACCTCTGGGACACCTACAAGGATGTGGTCAAGCCGTATGTGCCGCGGCGCGATCGGTTGACTGTACCCGAACGCGTGGACGCCGGCGGCAAAGTGATCGAAACACTCGACATTGCGGCGGCGCACGAAGTCGCGCGTATCCTGAAGCGCCGGGGCGTTGCCACCGTCGCGGTCTGCTTCATGAACGCCTACCTCAACGGCGAGAACGAGCGCGCTATGCGCGACATCCTGCTTGAAGCGATGCCTGACATCCCGGTCTCGATCTCTTCACAGGTGCTTCCCGAGATCTTCGAGCACGAGCGCTTCTCCACGACGGTCGCCAATGCCGTCGTAAGCCCGGTCGTCGTCGACTACACGAGCCGGCTCGGCGAGCGTCTCGCGAACGAGGGCTATACCCGCGATCTCTTGCTGCTGCATAGCGGCGGCGGCGTCATGACGCCGGCGAGCGTCAAGGATTTCGCCGCGCGCCTGGCCGGCTCCGGTATTGCCGCCGGTGCCATCGCCAGCCGCTACGTCGCCGGCCTCTGCGGCTTTCCCAATTCGATCGGCCTCGACATGGGCGGCACCTCGACCGACGTCTCGCTTGCCTACGAGGGCCACTCGCGCATCACCAAGGACTGGTACATCGAATTCGGCTATCCGATTCGTTTCCCATCCATCGAGGTGCTCACCATCGGCGCCGGCGGAGGATCTCTGGCCTGGACCGATCCGGCCGGTTCCCTGCGCAACGGCCCGCAGTCGGCCGGCGCCTATCCGGGCCCGGCCTGCTACGGCAACGGCAATCCGCAGCCGACCAACACCGACGCCAACGTCACGCTCGGCCGCCTCGGCACCAGCCTCGCCGGCGGCAAGGTGACGCTCGACGCGGCACTTGCCCGCCAGGCCGTCGAGGAGGGCGTCGCAAAGCCGTTCAAGCTCGGCCTGCACGAGGCCGCGGACGCCATCCTCAAGGTCGCCAACGCCAACATGTCGGATGCGGTTCGGTTGATCTCGATCAGCCGCGGCTACGATCCGCGCGACTTCGCACTCGTCGCCTTCGGCGGCGCCGGCGCCCTCCACGGTGTCGACGTCGCCCGCGAACTCTCGATCCCCGTCGTGATCGTACCGCCCAACCCGGGCGTCACCTCGGCGCTTGGGTGCCTGCTGGTCGACATGCAGCACGACTTCTCGCAAAGCTGCATGGTCGGCGCGGAGGAAGCCGACACCACAGCCATTGAGGCGCAATTCGCCACGCTGGAAAAGGAGGCACTCGATCGATTGACGCACGAAGGCGTCGCGCTGAAGGACATCGTCCTGCAGCGGTCGATCGACATGATGTATCGCGGCCAGTGGCGCTCGCTCGCCGTCAATGCGCCGCGCCCCATCGGCGCGATCCCCGACCTCATCGAAAGTTTCCATGCCGAGCACAAGCGCGAGTACAATTTTCGCCGCGACAGCGCCCCGGTCAGTTTCTTCCGTCTCAACCTGAAGGCGGTCGGAATCGTCCCCAAGGCCGAATTGGCCGTGCATGAGCCGACTGGAGCTATTCCCGACCCGGTCGACAGACGCAGGGTCTGGTTCGAGGGCACAGCGCTCGATACCCCGGTATATCAGCGCGACCACCTGCCCTGCGGCTTTGCTTTTCAAGGCCCCGCGATCATCGAGCAGGTCGACGCCACCACTGTCGTGCCGCCCGGCGCCAGCGCGGAAGTCGACAAATACCTCAACATCATCATTCGCGCGAAGGAGTGAACAGATGGCCGGAGACCTTACGCTCGATCCGGTGACCTTCGAAGTTCTGAAGAATTCCTTCATTACCAGTGTTGACCAGATGGGCGAGCAGGTGCTTCGCACCTGCTATTCCTTCGTCATCTACAACCACGACTTCTCGAGCGCCTTGCACGACGCCAAGGGCGAGTGCGCCGCGCAAGGCAATCAGGACATCGCCGTCCACGTCGGCACGCTGCACTTCACATGCCAGGAAGTCATGCGCCACTTCGATGGCGACATGCATGAAGGCGACGTCTTTGCCATCAACGACCCTTATGCCGGCGGCACGCACTTCTCCGACGTGCGTTTGATCCGGCCGATCTTCGCCGACGGCAAGATCATCGCCTTCAGCCAATCCAACGGGCATTGGTCGGATGTCGGAGGCAGCGTGCCAGGCTCGTTTGACGTCTCCGCCCGCGAGATGTTCCGCGAGGGCCTGCGCATAACGCCGGTTCGCCTGTTCGACAAGGGCCGATTCTGCAAGGACGTCGCCCATCTGATTGCCTCGAACACGCGCGATCCGGCCTCGATCATCGGGGACATCCAGGCCCAGACGCAGGCCACCCGGGTCTGCGAGCGCGAGATCCTTCGCCTGGTCGGGAAATATGGCCGTGACACGGTCGAGACTGGACTAGCCGCCGTGCAGGACTACGTCGAACGATCGGCACGCCAGCGCATCGCGGCATTACCCGATGGCGAATGGGAGACGGTCGACTTCATCGACCGCGACCCGGCCGGCGGCGAAGGGATGATCCCGATCCGGATCAAGATGACGATCAAGGGTGACAAGGCGATCTACGACTTCACCGGCAGTCATCCAACCATCGGCTCGATCTACAATTCGGCATTCGGCGCCACCTTCTCGGCCGTCGCGGCAGGCATGAAGACCTTCTTCCCTGACCTGCCGCTCAATTCCGGCTTTTACCGTTGCTTCGAGATCATCGCCCCCGAGGGCTCGATCGTCGACGCGCGGTGGCCGATCGCGGTCACGGGCTTCCTGATGCCCTTCGAGAAGATCATGAACTCGATCTACGAGATGTGGTCAAAACTGATGCCCGAGCGGGCGCTCGCCTGCGCTTTCAATCTCGAATATTTGCTCACCGGCGGTCTCGACGCCCGCAGTCCCGACAAACCCATTTTCATGTTCTACGACTGGCTGCCGGGCGGCTGGGGCGGGCGCAACGGCAAGGACGGCAGCAACGTCACGACGGCCTGTTTCGGCACCGGCCTGATGTCGCAACCGGTCGAAGGCCAGGAGCGCGCCAATCCGATCCTGACCACCGAGTGCGAGATTCTCAAGGACTCGCCCGGGCCGGGTCGATGGCGCGGGGGCGCCGGGGTGATGAAGACCTCATGCATGCTGCAGGCCGAAAAGACCGTGATCTCCTACATCTGCGACCGCGAACGCGCCGTGGTGTGGGGCATTGAAGGCGGTTTGCCTTCGATGCCGCACGGTCTGACGCTGAAGCGCGCCGGGGCCGCCGCCGAAGAACGGCTCGGATCGATTTTCTCGGACGTGCCGATCGGCGAAGGCGACGTGTTCTCTCGCCCGACGGCCGGCGGCGGCGGTTTCGGCGATCCGCTCGAACGCGAGCCCAAACTCGTCATCGAAGATATCAAGGACGACTACGTCTCCATCGAGCGCGCCGCCAAGGACTACGGCGTGGTCGTGCATACGATCGACGCGGAACTCTGCGAATACGAGCTCGACAGGTCCGCGACCGTAGCGCTACGCGCCAAAATCAAAGCCGAGCGCATCAGCAACGCCCGGCTCGGTCCGGAAATCGTGGCGGAGCGCTATCGCAGCGGCAAGCTCGACGCGCTTGACGTGATCCGCCAGCACGCCGTGATCCTCGATTGGGGCACCGGCGCGCTGCTTCCCGAATCCACACGTCAGTTCCGCGAGGTATTCGAGCGGCGCTCGGTCGCAATGTGGGCCGCCGGCTAACACCTGCGGCAACCGTGCGGCCCGCGGGCGGCACGGAGCGTGCACGCAGTGAGGATCCGAAGTCATCGGGCCCTCACCCTTTCTCTCAAACCATGAGGATAGACCTATGACCAGTTGCGCGACGTCCTTACCCTCCACTCCGCGCGGGCTGATCCGCTCCACGCTCGGCGCCGTCGCGGGCCTTGCGCTTGCCGCCGCGATCACGCCGGCCGCGGCGGAGACGCCCTGGTTTCCGATGAAAGTCTACGACGCCTCATCCGGGACGCCCAAGCCGGCGGAGTACACGCCGCTTCCCAAAGCTGAGAAGCCGTACAAGCTCTGCGTCCTGTTCCCGCATATGAAAGACAGCTTCTGGGTAGCCGTCGCCTACGGCATCGTCAAACAGGCCGAGGCGATGAACGTCAACATGACGCTCTATGAAGCCGGCGGCTACGAGAACCTGCCCAAGCAGCTCTCGCAGTTCGACGATTGCATGGCGAGCAATCCCGATGCCATCATTGTCGGCGCCATTTCCGGCGCTGGCCTCAGCAAGAAATTCGAAGAAGCCAAGGCCAAGGGCGTACCGGTCGTCGGCGTCGCCAACCCGCTGCCGCCCAATGCCCTGCCCGCCGCCATCTATGTCGATTTTGTCGCCATGGGCGCGGTGACGGGCGAAGGTCTGCTGGCGCAAGCCAAGCCCGGTGACAAGCTCAACATCGTCACCTTTCCGGGTCCGGCCGGCTCGGGCTGGGCGGAATCGTTCAACGAAGGCTTCAAGAAGGCGGTCGCGAAGAATCCGAACGCCAAGATCCTCGCCGAGAAGTTCGGCGACTCCGGCGTGGCCGTTCAGCTCCAGCTGATCCAGGATGCGCTGCAGGCCTACCCAGGCATGAACGTGATTTGGGGCACCGCTCCGACCGCCGAAGCCGCCATCGGCGCCGTCGCGGAAGCCGGACGAAGCGACATGAAAATCATGTCCTCCTACGAAAACCAGGCCATGCTCGACGCGCTGAACCGCAGCGACATCCTGGCCTTCGCGACCCAGTACCCGGTGGGTGAAGGTGCCGTCTCGGTCGATCAGGCGGTGCGCCTCATTGAGAAAAAGCCCGTCATGAGTCTGGCACAGCCACTGGCTTCGGCGGTCGACAAGACCACCGTGCCGAAAGTGCAGATGGACCTCGTCCTCGCGCCCGGAAGCTGGACCCCGGTCTACTCGGTCAAGGCCAAGTAGGTCCCGAACAGGCGCGTCCGGGTCAGGCGGGAGAGACGATTTCTCCCTCCTCGTTGCCGGTCGGATACGGAGAAGGAGATGCAGACCAACCCAGATCTGGAACGGACCGGGCCCCTGCTCGAATTGCGGGGCATTTCGAAACGGTTCACCGGCGTGCTGGCTCTGGATCGGGTCAACCTCGATGTTCGAGTCGGCGAATTGCATGTCCTGTTCGGTGAGAACGGTGCTGGCAAGTCGACCCTGATCAACGTGGTGTCGGGGACTTTCCCGCCAGATGAAGGCACGTTCCGGTTCGGCGGCGAGGAGATCCGCCATCTCACGCCGCAGCACGCCCGCGCGATCGGCATTAGTCCGGTGTTCCAGGAATTCTCGCTCGTTCCCAGTCTCACGGTGGAGGAGAACCTGTTCCTCGGCCGGGAGTTCTCAAGCAAAGGCGTCCTGCACACGCGCGAGATGCGACAGCGTGCCCAGGCACTCATCGACGAACTCGGCTTTGATCTCAGTCCTTCGATGCGCGTCGACAACCTTTCACGCGCGCACCAGCAGATGGCCGAGATCGCCAAGGCGCTGCTTGGCCGGGTGCGTCTGCTCATCCTCGACGAGCCAACCGCCTCGCTGACCGAGCGCGAGACCGGCCGGTTGTTCGAACTGATCGCCCGGCTGAAGCAGCAGAACGTCGGTCTCATCTATGTCTCGCATCGCATGCGCGAGATCCGCGCGCTGGCGGACCGCGTGACCGTGCTGCGCGACGGCCGCCACATCCGCACCCTCGATGCCGCCACATCGAGCGACAGCGAACTGGTGGAACTGATGACAGGGCGCAAGATCGACCTGCTGTTTCCGACCATCCCGCAGAAGGCGGGCAAGATCCTGGTCGAGGTCGAGAACCTGACGCTGGCCGATGGCAGCGTTCGCGACGTCAACTTCCACGCCCGCGCCGGCGAGATCACGGGCATCGCGGGCCTCGTCGGCTGCGGCAAATCGGAGCTGATCCGCGCGATCTACGGGCTCGAGCCGATCGCTGGAGGCGTCGTTCGCATCGACGGGACTCCATACGAATTCCCCGCACCGCGCCGTAGCCTGAAGTGCGGCGTCGCCTATTTCCCCGCCAACCGGATCGCAGAAGGGCTCGCGCTGTCGCGCCCCATCCGCGAGAACGCCTCGATGACGGTGCTTGACCTGCCTGCCTTTTCACGGTTCGGCGTGCTGCGTCAGGGAGCGGAACGCACAACGATCTCGGCCATCATGGAGCGGCTGCAGCTCAGACCCCCGAACATCGAGCGCGCCGCAGGCGCGCTCTCCGGCGGCAACCGCCAGAAGGTGATGCTCGGCCGCGCGCTCACGCGCGACCTCAAGGTCTTTCTGTTTGACGAGCCGAGTGTCGGCATCGACGTCGGCGCCAAGCTCGAGGTCTACGATTTCATGAAGCGGCTCGTGGAAGCCGGTGCCGCCGTCATCGTGGTCTCGTCCGAACTGCCTGAAGTGCTGGCCCTTTCGAACCGGCTCTATGTCATGCACAACGGACGTATCGTCACCGAACTCTCGGGCGTGGAAAAAACCGAGCAGAACGTGCTCGCGAGCTTCTTTAGCAACCATCTCACGGCGGAGGTTGCATGAACACAGCGCTCACCACTTCCCTGCCCCACCCGGCCATCGGCATCAGCAGGTCAATCGCCGGACGGATCGGCTTCCTGCCGGCCTTGCTGGTGGTTCTGGTCGCCGGCATGTCGGCAATCGACTCGCAGTTCTACGGGATCATCAACATCCTCAACATCCTTCGCAACGCCTCGTTCCTGGCCATCGTCGCCTGCGGCCAGGCGCTGGTAATCATTGCCGGCGGTTTCGATCTCTCGGTCGGCGCAGTGATTGCGCTCGCGAGCGTGGTGACCGCCAAGACCATGTCGGTCGCATCTGCCGCCTTTCCCGGCAACAATGCCGTCATCATCGCGAGCGGCGTCGCCGCCGGGCTCGGTTGCGGGCTCGCGGTTGGGCTGGTCAACGGGTTTTGCGTGGCGAAGCTCAAGGTCTCGGGCTTCGTGGTCACCCTGGGCACGATGTCTGCGACCGCCGGCGTCGGCCTCATGATCACGAGCGGAATCCCGGTTTACGGCATGCCCGAAATCTTCGTGAAAGGTTTTGGGCGCGCCCAAATCTTCGGACTGCCCACGGCGGTCTATGTCGCGCTCACGGTGGTTCTGGTGATGATGTTCGCGCAGCGGCGCACGCTGTTTGGCCGCTATGTCTACGCGATCGGCGGCAACGTCGACGCAGCGGTGGTGTCCGGCGTGTCGATCCAACGCCACATCGTCGGCACCTATGTCGTCTCAAGCGTGCTGGCAGCTTTGACCGGCATCCTCTTGACCGCGCAGGTCGGTTCCGGTCAGGCGAGCTTCGGCGGTGACCGCATGATGCTGCAGTCGATCGCCGCAGCAGTGATCGGCGGGGTCAGCTTGCGCGGCGGCATCGGGCGGATGGAAATCGTCACCATCAGCGCGCTGTTCCTGACCATCCTCGGCAATGCGCTCAACCTCCTGCACATCGACTCCCGCCTGCAGCCGGTTTTTCTCGGTGTCATCATGGTGGCGGCCGTGGCGCTCGACGAACTCAGCCAGGGGAGGAAGTCCCGTGTCTGACGTCGAATTGTCCGTCACCGCCAAGGACGGGGGATACATGAAGCAGCTGCCGGGCCGGTGGCTCTGGCGCGCGGTACTGCCGATCGCCCTACTCGTTCTCTTGTTCGGATTTGCAGCAGTGGATCGGGGCGTGCTCTCGCCGGCCAATCTGCTCAACATCGCACAGCAGACCAGTTACCTCGCTCTGTTCGCCATGGCGCAGACCGTCGTCATCCTGACGCGCGGGTTTGACCTCGCCCTTGGGCCGACAGTGTCGATGGCCAGCGTCGGCACGGCGCTGGCCATGGCGGGCGCCACGGCAGGCGGCCACGATACGATCGTGGTGCTGCTCGCAGGCCTTGGCGCCGGCTTTGGCCTCGGCATCGCTTGCGGCCTCTTCAACGCAATAGTCATCGCGATCCTCGGAGTGAGCCCCTTCGTCGCGACGCTCGGCAGCTACAACATCGCGATTGGCGTCGCGACAACCCTCTCAGCCGGGCGTCCGGTGCAAGGCGTGCCGAACCTGTTCTCGCAGATCTTCTACGGCGGCAGCGTGTTCGGCGTGCCCGCGACAATCGCGATCACGGTTGTCGTCGGCGTTGTGCTGCAATTGACGCTTGCTCGCACCGTGTTCGGCCGTTCGATCTACATCATCGGTACCAACCCGCGCGCCGCGGCGGTGGCTGGCCTGCCGGTCAAGCGAATCCTGGTCGCGACCTATGTGCTCAGCTCGGCGCTCTCCGCGCTCGGCGCCATCATGATGACGGCACGCACTGGCTCGGGTGAGCCCAATCTCGGCGGTTCGCTCTCGCTGCAGGCGATCGCCGGCGCCGTGGTGGGCGGAACCAGCCTCGCCGGCGGCCGCGGCGGAGTCAGCACCGCCGTGCTGGGCGCGCTGTTCGTCACGATCCTGTCAAACGGCATGAATCTCACTCGCATCGACGGTTACGTGCAGATGGTCGTGCTTGGCGCCATCGTCATCGTCGGCGTGCTGCTCGATCGCCTGCGGCAGGAGCGGGGCTGATGCCGACCCATCCCAGTTTCCGTGCCGATCGAACCGAAGGTACCGGTGCCATGAACACGCCCTCTGCGCCATCGATCTACGTTGCCCGTTCGCTCCCGGCCGCGCTCGACGCGCTCAACGACTGCGGCTCCGCCGGTGCCCCATTTGCCGGTGGCACCTGGATCATGCGATCGCCGATCCGGCATGAGGCGCATCAGCCCCAATACGTCGCGATCGGAAAGATCGCGGAGCTGACCACGATCAGGATCGATGCTGACGTTGTCGAGATTGGCGCGGCGGTCACTCATGTCGCGCTCGCTTCGGCGCTGGCAGACCTCCCCGAATTCAATGTCCTTGCGACGGCAGCCGGCCGCTCCGCCAATCCGGCGATCCGCGCGATGGCGACCGTCGGCGGCAATGTCTCGACATCGGGATTCGCCGCGGCAGACTGCGTGCCTGCGCTGCTCTGCCTGGATGCCGAGGTCGAAATCTCCAGCCGAGGCGATCAGGAGCGGGTCGGCCTGGAGCGCTTCCTCAGGATCAGACCGACACTCGAGCCCGGCCGGCTGCTCACCCGGATCATCGTGCCTCGGAGGGATCGCAAGACCGCCCATGCGCGCCTGCCGCTACGAAAGTCCGGAGATTATCCAGCCGCCATCGTCAGCCTCGCAGTGAGCTTCGATGCCGCGGCCGGCGTTCAGGCAGCGCGCATCGCGGTTGGCTCGGTCGAGCCGGTCGCGCGCCGATGGGAACGGCTCGAAGCGGCGCTGGTTGGCCGCCCGTTGGATCCGGCGCAGGCGGCGGAAGTCGCAGCCGAACTAGCCAACGAATTCACAGGTCGCGACAGCGTGGAGTTGCCCGCCTGGTACCGCGTCAGCGTCCTGCCCAGCCTGGTGCATCGTGCGGCCGTCGCCGCGCTCGGCGCCTGAACATTGCGAGGATGGAGGCTTGACCATGGTCCAGAACCTGACTGTCAACGGTGATCGTCGTTCATCGGCCGCCGATCCCATCACGCCGCTGGTCGACGTCCTGCGTGAGGATTTTCATTTGACCGGCGCCAAGCCGGTATGTCGCGAAGGCTTCTGCGGCGCCTGCATGGTCCTGCTCGATGGCGCGCCTATCTTGTCGTGCCTGGTGCCGGCAGCACTTGCCGAGGATTGTGAGATCCTCACCGTGGAGGGCCTGGCCACTGACGGCGGGCTCACACCGATCCAGTCAGCGCTTGAGGCCTGCGACGCCGTCCAATGCGGCATGTGCTTTCCTGGCATGGTGGTGACCCTGACACATCTTCTGACGGCGAAGCCCGGTGCTACGCGCGACGACATCCGCGCCGCTCTTACCGGCAACATCTGTCGTTGCACGGGATACGAACGTATCGTCGAAGCCGCATTGATCGCCGTCGCGGCGAAGTGATCGGGGGGCATGATGTCCGAAGTTTTCGCTGCAACAGACTTTCGTCGACGCGATGCCCGGGACAAGCTGCGTGGCCGCACGCGCTATACCATCGATCGCTACCTGCCCGGAATGCTGCACGCAGCGGTGCTGCGCGCACGCGTGCCTTCGGGACGCATCGTCCGTCTCGACGTCTCCAAGGCCGCTCGCATGCCCGGTGTGCGCGCGGTCGTGACGGCTGCGGATGCACCCGGCAAGATCGGAATCGGCATCGCCGACCACCCGCTGTTCGCCCGCGACCTGATCCGCTACGACGGCGAACCGCTGGCGGCGGTCGCCGCCGACGCGTTGATCCAGGCTCAGGCAGCCCTCGCGGCGATAGAGGTCGAGATCGAGCCGCTGCCGGCGGTGCTCACCATGGCAGAGGCTATTGCCGCGGAGGCCCCACTCGTTCATCCCGACTGGCACGCGCACGAGATTCTGTTCGCAGGGGGGGCGCGCGAGGGCAACATCGCCTGGGAGGCGACCGTGGTCCGCGGCGACGTCGATGCCGCCTTTGCCCGACCCGACGTAGTGATCGTCGACAGCGCCTTCCGGGTCGGCCGCCAGAACCATGTCGCCTTCGAGCCACGCGCTGTCGTCGCAAGCTACGAGGACGGGCGCTTCCATATCGAAACATCGACCCAGGTGCCCTGGAGCATCCGCAACGCGACCGCACGCCTGCTGGGTGTTCCCGCATCCCAAGTGCGGGTCACCGTGCCGCCGGTCGGCGGCGGCTTCGGACTCAAGTTCGATATCGCTATCGAGCCCTTCGCCGCCCTGCTCACCCGGGCAAGCGGGCGGCCAGTACGCCTCGTCAATTCTCGCGAGGAAGAAATGCTGACCTGCCTCTTCCGCGAGAACGCCGAAATCCGCATTCGCTCGGCCGTGACACGCCAAGGAAAGATCGTCGGCCGCGAGGCGGTCGTCTTGATGGACTGCGGCGCCTATGGCGGCGAGCAGATCTTCCTGACCACCATGACCGCCCACACGCTCGGCGGAAACTACCGGCTCGGCTCGGTGCGGCTGGTCTCACGGGCGGTCTACACCAACACCGCCCCGAACGGCGCCTTCCGCGCTTGCAACGGTGTCTACAATACCTTCGCGCTCGAACTGCACACCGATGAGATCGCCGCCAGGATCGGCATGGATCCCCTCGCCTTCCGCCGACGCAATGTGCTCGGCGATGGCGATCTCGGCGCAACCGGCCAAGTGTTTGAAGGTGACGTGCTCGGCCCGATGCTCGACCGCATGGATACGATGCGCGTGGCGGCCGAACAGCCATACGAGCGCGCCGACGGCCGGCTCTACGGCCGCGCCACTACTGTCGGCACCTGGTTCGTCTTTGTCGGCCCATCGGCGGCGACCGTGAACATGAACGCCGATGGAACCGCCACACTCGTCACATCCGGGGTCGAGATCGGGTCCGGCTCGATGATGCAGGGGCTTCCCCAGATCGTCGCCGCCACGCTCGGTGTCGGTCCCGAGGACGTGATCGTGCGCGCAGCCGACACGGATGCCGCAGGCTACGACGTTGGGGTCGGCGGCGGCCGCACGACCGTTTCGCTTGGCGCCGCCAGCCTCGCCGCAGCCCAGGAGGTGCGCAAGAAACTGCTGAAAGTCGCCTCGGAGATGATCGAGGCGGCGCCTGATGACTTGGTCATGCGCAACGGGCGTATCGAGATTGACGGTGCACCAGGCTCCGGCCGTTCCATCGCCGAAGTCGCCACCCACGCTCAGGCACAAATTGGCCCGATCTCGGGCACCGGCGCCTTCACAGGGAACAGCGTGCCGGCCATGCCTGGGTGCGTCGCCGGCCATTTCATCGACGCTATCGACATCCCGGTCTTCGCTGTCCACGACTGCGAGGTCGCCGTCGACAGGGAAACCGGGCATGTCGAAGTGCTGAGCTACCGCGTCGTCCAGGATGTCGGCCGCGCGCTGAACCCGCGCGCCATTCGCGGCCAGATTCAGGGCGGCGTCGTCCAGGGACTGGGCTACGCCTTGCACGAGGAGGTTACGATCGGCGCGAATGGCCGAGTGTGTCAGAACAACTTCGAGACCTACCGCCTGCCACTGGCGCTCGATGTCGTTCCGGTCGAGACCAGTCTGTATGAAGGCGCACCATCGGTGGGACCGCTCGGCACAAAAGGCGCCGGCGAGGTGCCGATCTTGAACGTCGGGGCCACCGTCGCGTGCGCGGTCGCAAACGCGACGGGAAAGCGCGTGCAGGAACTGCCGCTGACACCGCCGCGGGTGCTCCAACTCCTGCTCGACCGCAGGGGCGAGCTCAGCTTCCCCCACATCGCGAAAACCTGGGCCGACAATCTGGTGCGACCGCACGGTACCGCCGGATAGAGCAGAACGGCGTTTGGCCACTCCGATCTTTCCATGGATGTAGCCATACTGAAATGACAGAGCGCTACCAACGAGCGACTAAGATCGCTGAAAGCGAGCGACCGCGATCGGCTTTCTAATCTCAAGTTTTTCGCCGATGCCCTGGAAGAACAGGTCGCGCGCGAAATCGTAGGATCCCGGTCGCAACGCTGCGAGCGGCGGCATCAGCCGCGCTTTCAATTCGACAAAGCTTCCGACATCGGGCGCGGTGCCCTTCTTCACGGACAGCCGGACCCGCTCCAGCGTCAGCTGCCCGCGCGGGCTTTCCATCGTCGTCGCGCGCAGCACAAAACGGTCGGTCTTCTCGCGGATATCGCGCGCCTCGACGAAGCCCGACAGCGCGACCGAGTAGAGCGGCCGCATCAGCGCGGTGTGGACGATGCGCGCGGTCCTGAAGGTTGCCGTCGCAAAGCCGGCGGCCACCGCCGCCGCTAGAACGGCGACCGCTAACAGCCGGTGACGCCGCATCGGCCAACAGACGCCGCACAGCAGCGCCGCGGGCACGACCGTGACCCAAAATACCGGCTCGCGATCGGCGGTGAAATAGAGTGCAATGCCGGCACCAAAGGCGACGGGCACCCAGGGCAAGAGCCGGCCTGCGCCTGCTTCTGCGCGAATCCACGCCTTGAGCTTGGCGACAAAGGACGACCACGCGTCGAAGCCGACAGGCGCAAAGCCTCCGGCCTGCGCCCGTCCGCCCAGCGGCCAGGTACCGGCAATTCCCTGCGTCCGCGGCCTTCTGCCCGGCTCCGCCATACGCCCCACGACCCCAGGATATCCCAGAGGGGATCAGGCTACCGGAAGCTGTCAGCTTCGGGATAGCAGAACAAAACAGGAAACCGGAGAAACCCCGTTGGCTCAACCCTTCCCGACTTCCTTCGCAAAGGTGTCGCGCAGCCCGATGGTGCGGTTGAACACCAGCCGGTCGGCCGTGGAATCCGGATCGCGCACGAAATAGCCCTGCCGTTCGAACTGGACGGCGGCGTACGTATTGCTTTCTGCGAGCGCAGGCTCGACGCGGGCGCCGTTGAGCACCTCCAGCGACTGCGGATTGAGGTCGGCGGCAAAGTTGCCCGCATCCGGGCTCGGCTTGGCAAAGAGCTGGTTGTAGATGCGGATTTCGGCCGGCTTCGACTGCGCGGCCGGCAGCCAGTGCATCGTCGCTTTCACCTTGCGGCCATCGGGGGCGTTGCCGCCCCTCGTCGCCGGATCATAGGTGCAGCGCAGTTCGATCACCTCGCCTGCTGCGTTCTTGATCGCCTCCCGGCATTTGATGAAATAGGCATAGCGCAGCCGCACTTCACTACCCGGCGACAGGCGGAAGAACTTTTTTGGCGGGTTCTCCATGAAGTCGTCCTGCTCGATATAGAGCTCGCGGCCGAACGCGATTTTGCGCGTTCCCGCGGCGGGATCGTCGGGATGGTTGATCGCCTCGATCTCCTCGCTCGCGCCTTCCGGATAGTTCTCGATCACGACCTTCAGCGGCCGGAGCACCGCCATGCGCCGCGGCGCGCTCCGGTTCAATTCCTCGCGGATGCAAAACTCCAGCATGCCGACATCGACCACGCTGTTGGCTTTCGCCACCCCGATGCGCTTGACGAATTCGCGGACCGCGGCCGGCGGCACGCCGCGCCGCTTCAGCCCTGCGATGGTCGGCATCCGCGGGTCGTCCCAGCCCGAGACGTGACCGTCCTGGACCAGCCGGGTCAGCACGCGCTTGGACAGCAGCGTGTAGGTCAGATTGAGGCGCGCGAACTCGTACTGGTGCGGGTGCGACGGCACCGGCAGCCGGTCAAGGAACCAGTCATAGAGCGGCCGGTGGTCCTCGAACTCCAGCGTGCAGATCGAATGGGTGATGCCCTCGATCGCGTCCGACTGGCCGTGCGCATAGTCGTAGCTCGGATAGATCGACCAGGCATCGCCGGTGCGCGGATGATGCGCGTGCAGGATGCGGTAGAGCACGGGATCGCGCAAATTGATGTTGCCCGCTTCCATGTCGATCCTGGCGCGCAGCACGCGCGCGCCGTTCGGAAATTCGCCGGCCTTCATGCGGCGGAACAGGTCGAGATTCTCGTCCACCGAGCGGTCGCGGAACGGACTGTTCTTGCCCGGTTCCGTCAGCGTCCCGCGGCTTGCGCGGATCTCGTCCTGCGACTGGTCGTCGACATAGGCCAGGCCCTGCCGGATCAAGCCTTCGGCCCATTCGTACAGACGGTCGAAATAATCGGAGGCAAAAAACAGGTTCTTGCCCCAGTCAAAGCCGAGCCAGCGGACGTCCGCCTGGATCGAGTCGATATATTCCTGCTCTTCCCTGGTCGGATTGGTGTCGTCGAAGCGCAGATGGCAGCGCCCGGAAAACTCCTGCGCGATGCCGAAATTCAGGGCAATCGACTTGGCATGGCCGATATGCAGATAGCCGTTCGGCTCCGGCGGAAACCGGGTCACGATCGTCTTGTGCTGTCCGCTGTCGAGATCGGCCTGGACGATGTCACGAATGAAATCGCGTCCCGCCTCGATCGCCACTGTGTCTGTCATCGTTAGTCTTTCCTTCAGAAATCAATCGACTATCTGCCAAATCCGTGTCGTCCAAGGAAGGCTTTAGTTATGCACGGTTCCTGCTATACAGCCGCCTTCCGAACAGCCACCCGCTCGCGCCATCAATGACCGATCCCATCGTCACACGCTTTGCCCCCTCCCCGACCGGATTCCTCCATATCGGAGGCGCCCGCACTGCGCTGTTCAACTGGCTCTACGCACGCAAGCGCGGCGGCAAGATGCTGTTGCGCATCGAGGATACCGACCGGGAACGGTCGACCCGGGAGGCCATCGACGCCATTCTGGACGGCTTGAAATGGCTCGAGCTCGATTGGGACGGCGACGTCATCTACCAGTTCAGCCGCGCTGCGCGCCACCGCGAGGTGGCCGAGCAGCTTTTGGCCGCCGGCAAGGCCTATCACTGCTACGCCACCCCAGAAGAACTGGCATCTATGCGCGAAAAGGCCCGTGCGGAAGGCCGCACGCGCCTCTATGACGGGATGTGGCGCGACCGCGACCCCAAAAACGCGCCCGCCGGCATCAAGCCGACGATCCGGCTGCGATCGCCCCTGACCGGAGAAACCGTCATCGAGGACCAGGTCCAGGGCCGCGTGGTCTGGCAGAACGAGAATCTCGACGACCTCGTGCTGCTGCGCGGCGACGGCACCCCGACCTACATGCTCGCCGTCGTCGTCGACGACCACGACATGGCCGTCACCCACATCATCCGCGGCGACGACCATTTGATCAACGCGGCGCGGCAGAAGCAGATCTACGACGCGCTGGACTGGCAGGTCCCCAGCATGTCCCATATCCCGCTGATCCACGGCCCCGACGGCTCAAAACTGTCGAAACGTCACGGGGCGCTGGGCGTCGATGCCTACCGGGCGTTGGGATATCTGCCGGCGGCGCTGCGGAATTACCTGGTCCGGCTGGGCTGGAGCCACGGTGATCAGGAAATTTTTTCGACCGAGGAGATGATCGAAGCCTTCGACCTCCCGGGCGTCGGCCGCTCGGCCGCCCGTTTCGATTTCGCCAAGCTGGAAAACCTCAACGGCCATTACATTCGCCATGCCGACGACGCGGGGCTGGTCAAGATGTTCGAGGGCGTGCTGGACTACGTCCCCAGGGGAGCCGAGCTCAAATCCAAGCTCAACGCGGCGACGCGCGCGCAACTGCTGGCGGCGATGCCGAGCCTGAAGGAGCGGGCCAAAACCCTGATCGAGCTGATCGATGCGGCCTATTTCATCTTTGCCGACAGGCCGATCGAGATCGAGCCGAAGGCGCTGGCCGTGCTGACGCCTGACAATCGTGCGCTGATCGGCCGGCTGCGCGATGCGCTCGCGGAGGTTTTACCGTGGAGCGGCGCGACCACGGAGGCCGCCATGCGTTCCTTCGCGGAGGCAAACAACCTCAAGCTCGGCGCCGTGGCCCAGCCGCTGCGGGCGGCGTTGACGGGACGGACGACCTCGCCCGGAATTTTTGACGTTTTGGCGGTACTGGGACGCCAGGAATGCCTGGACCGGCTGACGGATCAGGCTACCTAGCCCCCACGCGTTGAGGCGTCGCGGTTCCGCCCATCTTGCAGTGCACATGGCAATACGATACCCATTTTGCGCGGTGCGGCTAGACAATTCTGCCAGCGTCGCCATGTCTTAACCAGGCGCCGGTGGCAGGCGCTAAGAGCTCATCGGGGACCCACGATGGACGCAAAATCCTCAACAAAAACCGCGACGCTGACCGTCGGCAACAACAACTACGATTTCCCGATTTTGAGCGGCACCGTCGGCCCCGATGTGATCGACATCGGCAAGCTCTACGCCCAGTCCGGGATGTTCACCTACGATCCGGGCTTCACCTCGACCGGCAGCTGCCAGTCCAAGATCACCTACATCGATGGCGACGCCGGTATCCTGGAATATCGCGGCTATCCGATCGAGCAGCTTGCCGAAAACGGCGACTTCCTGGAGACCTGCTATCTGCTGCTCTACGGAGAGCTGCCGACCGTGGCGCAGAAGAAGGACTTCGACTATCGCATCACCCATCATACGATGGTCCATGAGCAGATGGCGCGCTTCTTCCAGGGTTTTCGGCGCGACGCGCATCCGATGGCCGTCATGGTTGGCTGCGTCGGCGCGCTGGCGGCGTTCTATCACGACTCCACCGACATCAACGATCCGCAGCAGCGCATGATCGCCTCGATGCGGATGATCGCGAAGATCCCGACGCTGGCGGCGATGGCCTACAAATACACCATCGGCCAGCCGTTCGTGTATCCGAAGAACTCGCTGAAGTTCGCGGAAAATTTCCTGCACATGTGCTTCGCGGTGCCGTGCGAGGAATACAAGGTCAATCCGGTGCTGGCGGACGCGCTGGAAAAGATCTTCATCCTGCACGCCGACCATGAGCAGAACGCCTCGACCTCGACAGTGCGCATTGCCGGCTCCTCCGGCGCCAACCCGTTCGCCTGCATCGCGGCCGGCATCGCCTGCCTATGGGGCCCGGCGCATGGCGGCGCCAACGAGGCCGCGCTCAACATGCTCTACGGCATCGGCAAGGTCGAAAACATTCCGGACTTCATCACGCGTGTGAAGGACAAGAACAGCGACGTGCGCCTGATGGGCTTTGGCCACAGAGTCTACAAGAACTATGATCCGCGCGCCAAGATCATGCAGAAGATGTGTCACGCGGTGCTCAAAGAGATGGGCCACGGCGACGATCCGATGCTGAGGGTCGCGCTCGAGCTCGAAAAGATCGCGCTGCACGACGATTATTTCGTCAGCCGCAAACTCTATCCGAATGTCGATTTCTACTCGGGCATCACGCTGAAGGCGATGGGTTTCCCGATGTCGATGTTCACCGTGCTCTTTGCAGTTGCCCGAACTGTCGGCTGGATCAGCCAGTGGAGCGAGATGATCGAGGACCCGCAGCAGAAGATCGGCCGTCCGCGCCAGCTCTACACCGGCGTCGGGCACCGCGACTACATCCAGATCGACCTGCGGAAATAAGCCGCCGCTTCAGTTACAGGATCAACAAATCCCGCCCGGCGCATGCGATCCCGGGCGGGATTTTTGTTTGCGACCGGTTCGGCGGAAATCACTTGAGGAGATCTCATGCTCAGCGGAAGCTGCTTGTGCGGACGCGTGGCCTACGAGGTCGACGCCAGCCCGGGACCGATCGTGCACTGCCACTGCCTCCCCTGCCGCAGGACGCACGGCTCGGCCTTCTCCACCGTCACCAATGTGCCGCGCGACCGCTTTCGCTGGACCAGGGGCGAGGATTTGCTGAAGGGCATTGAGTCCTTGCCGGGCAAGACGCGATATTTCTGCTCGCGATGCGGGTCGCACATCGTCGCCGCGCGCGAGAGCAAGGACACGGTGCTGCTGCGCATGGGCTGCCTAGACACTGCGATAACAGAGCGCCCCACGGTTCACATCTGGCGATCCGACGCAGCCGTCTGGTACGATCCGAAAACCGAGCTGCCGGAATGGCCGGAAGGGACGGCGCCACAAATCACTGCGACCTGAGGAGCAATGCTGACGCCGAGCGAATTTTTTCGCTTCTAACCCGCCCGCCCCTTGCGCATGGTTGCAAGCACGATGTCGGCGGCGCGCGCGCTCGGCGACGCGTTCCCGGTCGACATGATCGCATCGAGGGTGACGAAGGCGTCACGCTGGTCGCGGCGCAGGGCTGAATCGGACAACAGTTCGGAGAGCGCCTGCGCCAGTTTTTCCGGCGTGCAATTCTCCTGCAGAAATTCCGGAATCACCTCGCGCCCGATCACGAGATTGGCGAGGATCACCGTGTTCACCTTGATCGCGCGGCGCAGGACGAAGGCCTCCGCCGCGCCGAGACGATAGGCGGTGACCATCGGCACGCCCGACAGCGCGAGCTCCAGCGTCACCGTGCCGGACTTGGCGAGCGCGGCATGCGCGATCCGGAACGCGGCCCGCTTCTCGGCCTCGCCGACCACGATGGTCGGCACGACGGCCCAGTTCGCGACGCCGGCGAGGACGGCGGCCTCCAGATGCGGCATAGTCGGCAGCATCACGTCGAACGTCACGCCATCGCTGCGCAGGCGGTCCAGCGCGGCACCGAACACGCCAAGATGATGCGCGATCTCGCTGCGCCGGCTGCCCGGCAGCAGCAGCACGATCGGCGGCGAACTGTTGCGGCGCGCCTGTTCCTCCGCGTTTGGCCTGAGCCTGTCGATCTGCTCGATCAGGGGATGGCCGACATAGCTGCAGGGTGGCCCGCGCAGCTTGCGATAAGCCTCGGGTTCGAACGGCAATAGCGCCAGCACATGGTCGACATAGCGGCGCATCGCCCGCGCCCGGCCGGGCCGCCAGGCCCAGACGGTCGGCGAGACATAGTCGACGATCGGGATCGATGGATCGTGCGCGCGCACACGGCGGGCCACACGATGGGTGAAATCGGGACTGTCGATGATGACGAGCATGTCTGCCGCGCCCTCGACGACCGCCTCCGCCGTCTGCCGGATCAGCCGCAGCAATTTTGGCAGCTGGCGAACGACCGCGGCGAGCCCCATGATCGACAGCTCTTCGATCGGAAACAGCGAGGTGAGTCCCTCGCGCGCCATCGCCCGCCCACCGACGCCCTCGAAGGTGACGGCATCGCCGAGCCGCTGGCGCAGCACCTTCATCAGCCCGGCCCCCAGCCGGTCACCGGATTCTTCCGTCGCAATCAGGAAGATTCGTCGTGCGACATGGTCGATCGGGCCGCGCGCCATCACACCGGCAGACCGGCGACGAAGATGCCCGCGGCGTCGGCGGCCTCGATGGTCGCCTGCGGCTCGGCCAAGACAGTGTTGCCGGCGATGACGGCGATCCCGGCGAGCCTGGCCTTCGCGGCGCCGTCCACCGTCCGCGCGCCGATGGTCGGAAGATCGTAGCGCAGGTCCTGGCCGTTCTTCGGCGCCTTGACCAGCACGCCCCGCTTTGCCGCCGCGCGAATCCGTCCCAAGGCGCGCAGGGTCACGATCCGCGCCAACAGTCCATCGGTGCCCTCGATGTCTTCGACGCCTACGACATGGCCGTCGATCACGACCACGGCCTGCCCGATATCGAACGGACTCAAAGCCCGCAGCAGCTCGCGACCGAGCGCGATATCATAAGACGACTGCTCATCGGGCTTGGTATTGGTCAGGCTTCCCTCGGGCATCAGCACATCGGGCGCGACATCCTTGATGCCGACCATGCGAAATCCGTCCCGCTCCAGGATCCGACCGATGCTGGACAACAGGTGATCGTCGCCACCGCGAAACGCGGCCCAGACCTCGTTGATGACGCGCAACGTGCCGAGATCCAGCCTGATCTCCGACAATGCAGGCCGCACCAGCGAACCGATGAACAGGAGATCGCGACAGCCCTCGGTGCGAAACAGCTTTTTGGCGCGGCCGATTTGGCCGATCGAGATCCAGTGATGCCGATAGGGCGAAACACGCGTTGGATCGCAAATGCCCTTGAGCGCAAAGACGATCGGCGTCAATCCGCGCTTGATCAGGGAATCGGCGACCGCGAAGGGCATCACCCCGCCCGCCGCAATCAAGCCGACGGGTGATGAGACTTTTGTGTCCCCATCGGTCATGATGCCCTGTATCAAGCTTTGCCGTCGTCGGGAAGACACAATGGCCGATGCTTGCCCTCCGCGATGAAGCGCAGGATTTCGGCGATCGCCGGATCGTCGTTTGCCATCGCCTTCGCCCGCTCGAGCCGGTCGGCAAACATGCCGGGGCCATGGAACAGCGCCTGGTAGAATGACCTCACGGCTGCGAGGCGTTCGCGTGTGAACTTGCGCCGCTTCATCCCGATCAAATTGAGGCCTTCGAGTGCGGCATATTGACCGTTGACGAGACCGTACGGAATGACGTCGCCACGAACGCCGCAGACCCCGCCGACCATGACCCCCGATCCGACCCGGGTGAATTGGTGCACCGCCGACAATCCGCCGATATAGACGAAATCCCCGATCTCGCAGTGGCCGCCAAGGGTCGCCGAGGTCGCGAAGATCGCGTCGTTGCCGACGAAGCAATCGTGGCCGACATGGCTGTTGTTCATGAAGAAGCCGCGCTCGCCGACGCGGGTGAGGCCGCCGCCCTTGACCGTGCCGACATTCATCGTCACGCCCTCGCGCATGGTGCAGCCGGCGCCGATCTCCAGCCGCGTCGGCTCGCCGCGATAGCTCAGATCCTGCGGCGCCCCGCCGAGGGCGACGAACGGCGAAATCGTGCAGTCGGCGCCGACCGTGGTGTGCCCCATCACCTGCACATGGGAGATCAGGCGGCAATTTGCGCCGATCACCGCGTGCGCTCCGACGATGCAATAGGGGCCGATGATGGCGCCATCGCCGATGACGGCGCCGTCCGCTACGCGCGCAGTGGGGTCGATTGTAGCCATTCTTGCCTCAGTCGGTCAGCATCGCACCGACATCGGCTTCCGCGACGGTCGTGCCATGGACCCTGGCGTCGCCATGGAACCACCACATGGTCTTGCGCCGGCCGATGGAACGCATGTGATATTCGATGGTGTCGCCGGGCTTCACGGGCTTGCGAAACTTGCACTTGTCGATGGTGAGGAAATAGACCGCGCGCGGCCTTTCGGTGCCTTCGACCGATTTGATGCCGATCACGCCCGCGGTCTGCGCCATGGCTTCGATCATCATCACGCCGGGATAGACCGGCCGCTCCGGAAAATGTCCGAGAAAACAGGGTTCATTGAAGGTCACGTTCTTGATGCCGATGCCGCTGTAATCAGTCCGGATATTGATCACCCGGTCGATCAGCAGCATCGGATAGCGATGGGGAAGGGTCTTCAGGATGTCATCGATATTGACCTCCGCAAACCGGACCGATGCCGCCTCCATCACTCTCGTCCCTCGCCCTTCGGATCAGCCGCGGCGTCGCGAACCAGCCGCTCGACCGCGACGATCTCGCGGAACCATTGCTTGGTCGGCTTGGCGAAATGGCCGCCCCACCGGCCATTGGGCGGAATGTCATCCTTGACCGCGCTCATCGCCGTGACCTGCGCCCCGTCGCCGATCTTGAGATGGTTGTTGATGCCGACTTTCGCGCCCAGCGCCACGTTATCGCCGATCGTCAGACTGCCCGCGAGACCGATCTGGGCCGCAAGCAGGCAATGCCGGCCGATGGTCACATTGTGGCCGATCTGAACCTGATTGTCGATTTTGGTTCCCTCGCCGATCACGGTATCGCGCAGGCTTCCACGATCTATGGTTGTGGCCGCACCGATCTCGACGTCGTTCTGGATCACCACCCGGCCGGTCTGCGGGACCTTGAGGTGCCCCTCAGGCCCGAAGAACAGGAAGCCGTAGCCATCCTGCCCGAGGGAGCAGCCGGGATGAATCAGGACATTGTTGCCGATCAGCGCGCATTGGATGACCGTGCGCGCGCCGACATTGCAATCCCTGCCGATCTTGACATTGGCCCCGATGATCGCGCCGGCACCGACCACGGTTCCGGAGCCAATCTCGACATTTGGTCCAATCACGACGAACGGCTCGACAATGACATCGTCCTCCAGCCGCGCTGAGGGATCAATGATCGCGGACGGCGCGATGCCGGTGCAGCCGAACCAGGATTGCGGCCGCAGCGCATCGCGATGCCATTCCCGCGCGACCTGCACGAATGCCCTGAACGGCTGGGCCACGCGCAGGACGGCGACTTCGGGCGGAACATCCTTCTCGAAACGCGGGCCGACGAGACAGGCGCCGGCCTTTGTTGCGGCAAGCTGGTCGGCATATTTGAGGTTGTCGAAGAAGGTCAGGTGCATCGGCCCGGCTTCGTCGAGCGAAGCAAGGCCCGTGACCTGCTGGCCGGCCCGCGCGGGATCGGCCAATTGCGCCTTCGTCAACGCCGCGATGTCTGCCAGCGTCGACGGAGGCGGTTGTTCGAAGAATGTCGGCTGCGCCATTCCACCCTTCGCAGTCCGGCGGGCACGTGAACTCAGAACGATGTACCGCCGCCAAACCTGAATTGCTGCACGCGGTCGAACTGGCCCTTGGTCAGCGGGATCGCATAGTCGAAGCGCAGCGGACCGAACGGCGACGCCCAGACCAGACCGACACCGACCGAGGTGCGGACGACCTTGCTGTCGTCGAACACGAGGCCCGTACAGGTTCCCGCTGTCGGCGGCGTCTGGGTCGGACGAATACAGTTCGAGTTCTGCGGCGTGGTCAATTCATTCGTCGCAGTCCAGGTCGTCGGTCCCTGGTAGTCGTAGAGACCGCCGGCATCGGCATAGACCGCGCCCTTCAGGCCCACTTCCTTGGGCAGGAACCAGAACGGCATCTGCATTTCCAATGACGCGCCCCAGTACTTGGTGCCGCCGACAGCATCCTGCGTGCCGAACGGGTTGATGTCGCGCGGACCGATGCCGTTCGGGGCAAAGCCGCGGACCAGGTTCGGCCCCATCTGGAAGTGGTCCAGCATGCGAAGCTCGGTGTTGCCGACCTTGTTCAGGATACCGCCCTGCATGTGGACGATACCGACGATATCCGACACCAGCGGCGTGAAGTACTTGGCATCGACGGCCGTCTTCAGGAAGCTGACGTTGCCGCCAAGCCCGGCGAAATCCTGCCGGAAATCGACCAGCAGGCCTTCGGTCGGGTTCTTGTTGTTGTCGAGCGTGTTGTAGTTCAGCGAGTAGCCGATCGCCGAGGCAATGCTTGCGCCGTTCGCCAGCTCCTTGCGCACCGGCAACGAGGCTTCGCCGTCGCTGAAGCAGAACAGGCCTACACCCGATGCGTCGACCGCGCCATTCGCACCATTCGCCTGCACGAAAGCCGGCGTCGGATTGAACGGCAGGAAATTGTTGCCGACCTGGGAGCCGCCGATCGTATTGTTACAGTTGGCGAGAGTCGTCGGCAGCGTGATCTCCTGCCGGGTGATCGAGTAGCGCAGCTGCAGCGACAGGTCCTCACGCAGCTGGAAGCCGAGCCGCGGGCTGAAGCCGAGCGTCTTGGTACCGTAGGCAATGAAGTTGTTGGCGAGCTGCTGACGCTGATAGAAGTCGAGGCCCAGCGCGACCCGATAGTCGAGGAGATAGGGCTCGACAAAGGATAGCGCATAGCCGCGCGCAAACTGGCCGTAGGTCACGGACGCCTTGGCAAACAGGCCGCGGCCGAGGAAGTTGCGCTCGGACACGCTGACCTCGGCAAGCGCGCCGTCGGTGGTCGAGTAGCCGCCGGACACCGAGAAGTCGCCGGTCGATTTCTCTTCCAGATCGACGATCAGCACCACGCGGTCGCTCGAGGAGCCCGGCTCGGTCGTGATCTTCACGCTCTTGAAGAAATCCAGGTTCTTCAGCCGCCGCTCGGCCCGATCGACCAGTGCGCGGTTGTAGGCGTCGCCTTCGGACAGGTCGAACTCGCGGCGAATCACATAGTCACGCGTGCGGGTGTTGCCCCGAACGTTGATGCGCTCGATATAGACCCGCGGACCCTCGTCGACGGCGAACACCACCGACACGGTATGGGCGTCGAAATTGCGGTCGCCGCGCGGATGCACCACCGCGAAGGCGAAGCCGCGTCGCGAGGCCTCGATCTGCATCTCCTCGACCGACTTCTCCAGCGCTTCGACGTTGTAGAGCGAGCCGACATTGACCCGCGAGAACGAGCGCAGGGCGTTGGGGTCCAGACCTGAGATGGTGGACTGGAAATCGACGGCGCCGACCCGGTACTGCTGGCCTTCCTCGATCTTGAAGGTTACCAGAAAACCCTTGCGATCCGGATCGTATTCGGTCAGCGCGGCCACCACCTGCACATCGGCGTAGCCGTTCTTCAGGTAGAAGCGCCTGATCAGGTCGCGGTCGGCCTCGACCCGGTCGGGGTCGTAGACGTCGTTGCCGCCGAGGAAGCTCAAAAGGTTTGATTCGTGGGTCTTGATGACGTCCTTGAGCCGGTAGGATGAAAAGGCGACGTTGCCAGAGAATTCGATCACCTTGACGCCGGTCTTTGGCCCTTCCTCGATCGTGAAGACGAGGTCGACCCGGTTGTTCGGCTGCTCGATGATCTCGGGCGTGACATGAACGTCATAGCGGCCCGAGCGGCGGTAGATTTCGGCGATGCGCAGCGCGTCGGACTGCACCATTGGACGCGACAGCGTGCCGCGCGGCTTGGACTGGATCTCCGACGTGAGCTGCTCGTCCTTGATCTTCTTGTTGCCCTCGAAGGCGATGCGGCCGATCACCGGGTTTTCCACCACGGTGACGACGATTTTGCCGCCCGGACGGGTGATCTGCACGTCCTGGAACAGGCCGGTCTCGATCAGCGCCTTCAGGCCGTCGTCGACCCGGCCCGCATCAAGCGCGCCATTCGGGCCCGGCTTGAAATAGGAGCGTATGGTATCGGCCTCAACACGCCGGTTGCCCTCTACCACGATAGAGGAAACCGTCTGGGCAGCCACAGGGGTAGAGACGATTCCAGCCGCCAGCGAGGCAGCCCCCACCACCGCGAACATGACCAAGGCGGCTCGCAGGCCCCCCCACACTCGCATTCCAAACTTCATGCGCCACGCGCCCTTGTCATTCCAATGTCGATCCGACCCCCCGCCGGACCGACAGATTCCCATCAATGGCCTCGCTTGTAGCCAATTTTACGGATGTGGCAAACGTTAGAAGCCTGTGTAATTCCAATTTCATTCCAAGACGTTGCCCATCGGCAACGCCACAGAAAAGCCGCGGTCACGACGCCGCCAGATGCAGGATGTCGTTGTAGGTGGCGAACACCATCAACATCAGCACCAAACCCAGGCCGATTCGGAATCCCATTTCCTGCGCCCGATCCGACAAAGGGCGCCCCCGGACCGCCTCAACGGCGTAAAATAGCAGGTGACCACCATCGAGCAGCGGCACCGGGAACAGATTCAACAGCCCAATAGAGATCGAAAGTACTGCTGCAAGGTTAATAAGCGCCGCCATGCCGATGGTCGCGACCTGTCCGGAGATCTGGGCGATTCGCAGCGGCCCGCCGACCTGATCGGCCGCCTCCCGGCCGGTAAAAATGCCGCCGACATAGGCGAGCGTCCGGTCGATGAAGAACCAAGTCTGCTTGACGCCGAGCCACAGGGCCGTGGCCGGATCGACTTTTTCCGTCACAGTCTCGCCGGCCGCGGTCTCGTGCGTGATACCGAGAACCCCCTGCCGATGAGCATTGCCAAACTGGTCCTTGATGGTACGCAGTTCCGGCGTGCCCTCCAGTTGAACGGTCGCCTCGCCACGCTTCACCGTGAAGCTCACGCGTTCGCCCGCGCGGATGCTGACGATACGCTGCATGTCTGAAAAACCGTCGATCTTGCTACCATCGATCGCGGTCACGATGTCACCGACCTGAAAGCCGGCGGCAGCGGCGGCGCTGTTGGCCTCGACCTTGTCGACCCGCGCCAACGTGCTCGGCTTGCCGAAGAATGTGAACAAACAGGTGAAAATGACGATTGCCAAAAGGAAATTGGCAATCGGTCCGGCCGCGACGATCGCGGCCCGCGGTCCGACCTTCTTGTGATGGAAGCTGTGCGCCTGTTCCTCCGCTGTCATATGGGACAAAATTTCGGCCGACGGGGTCGAGGCCTCGGTATCGTCGCCGAAGAACTTGACGTAGCCCCCGAGCGGCACCGCTGAAATCTTCCAGCGCGTGCCATGCCGGTCCGTGAAGCCGAAGAGTTCCGGCCCGAAGCCAAGCGAGAACGTCAGCACTCTCACGCCCGCCCAGCGGCCGACCAGGAAATGGCCGAGCTCGTGGAAGAAGACCACGATGGTCAGAACAAACAGAAACGGGACCGCATAGCCGATGAGGCCATGGCCCAACGTATTGAAACCATGAAGAAAAGTTTCGGACATCCGATTTCCCCTAGCCTGGGCCGGAGCCCCTGTCCCAACCCTTTAAGATGCCTTTGAGGCAATTTGAGGCAAGAGGGTGGCAGCACGATTTCGCGCAACTTGGTCAACGGTAATGGCATCGTCGGCCGACGACAAGGGCGACAGATTGCCCGACCTGGTCCAGTCCTGAAGCGTTGCTTCGACGAGCCGCGCGATGGCGCCGAATCGGATCTGGCCGGCAATGAAGGCTGCCACCGCCACCTCGTTGGCGGCATTGAAGACAGTGGTGGCACCGCCGCCGGCTCGCAAGGCATCATAGGCCAGACGGAGCCCCGGGAACCGCTCGAAATCCGGCGATTCGAAGGTCAGTTGCCCGATCTTGGCCAGATCGAGCTTGGTCGCAGGCCCGGTGATTCGGTCCGGCCATCCCAGGCAATGGGCGATCGGGGTGCGCATGTCGGGCGTCCCGAGCTGCGCGACGACCGAGCGGTCCGAGAACTCGACCATGCCATGGATGATCGATTGCGGGTGCACCAGAACGTCGATCTCGTCGGGCGTCAGCGTGAAGAGATATGACGCTTCAATGACTTCGAGGCCCTTATTCATCATCGAGGCGGAGTCGATGGTAATCTTCTGCCCCATGCTCCAGTTTGGATGTTTCAGCGCCTGCGCCAGGGTCGCCCGCTCGATGTCGCGCGCGGCCCAGGTGCGGAACGGGCCGCCGGAGGCGGTGATGATGACGCGAACCAGTTCCTCGCGATTGCCGGAGCCGAGCGCCTGAAACAATGCGTTGTGCTCGGAATCAGCGGGGAGAATGCAGGCTCCGGCCCGCGCCGCCCGCTGCATGAAGAAATCGCCGGCGCAGACCAGGCACTCCTTGTTGGCCAGCGCGACGGTGGCGCCGCGATCGACGGCGGCGAGCGCAGGCTTCAGGCCAGCGGCCCCACTGACCGCAGCCATCACCCAATCCGCCGGCCGGGCAGCTGCCTCGATCACCGCGCTCTCTCCGGCGCCGCATTCGACGCGGGTCCCGGACAACGCGTCCTTCAGTTCACCGAGGCGAGCAGGATCCGCGATCGCGGCGAATCGCGCCCCAAATTCCTTCGCAAGGCTGGCCAGAGCCTGCACGTTGGAATTCGCGGTCAGCGCCTCGACCCGGTAGCGGTCGCGTGACGCCCGCAGCAAATCCATCGTCGAATCACCGATCGAACCGGTCGCCCCGAGGACGGTGACGCTGCGTGACGCGGCGGCAACGGCTTTGTTGTTACGCAATGGGACTGCGCTCATTGTTTCACCAAATCATGAGACCGCGGGCGATGCCATCGGCCCCACCGCGCAGAACGCCAAGAATAGCCGCCAGCACGATCGCGGCAATGAACCCGTCGAGGCGGTCCATCAGACCGCCATGGCCGGGGATGAGGTGGCTCGAATCCTTGACGCCGAAGCGGCGCTTGACCGCGGATTCGAAGAGATCGCCGAACTGGGCTGCGATCGACAGCACCGCGGCCAGTGCGAGCAGCGGCCCGGTGCGCAACGCAAGCGCCGGGTCGCCCCGGTGCGGATCGAAGATCGCGACCAGGAGGGCGACCGCAAGACTGGCGGTGAACCCCCCGATCGCGCCGGCCCAGGTTTTCTTGGGGCTCACCGTAGGCCAGAGTTTTGGTCCGCCGATGCCGCGGCCGGCAAAATAGCCGCCGATATCGGTCGCCCACACCACGGCCAGGACGAACAGCAGCGCGACAAATCCCATCTCCACATCGCGGCGAACCAGCAGCGAGGCCATCAGCGCCGCCGCGGCATAAAGAAATCCCGCCGCGGTCCAGCGGCGCGCCTGCCGCGAGAGCAGCACGACGGCAACGAGACCTGCAGCCACGGCCAGCCATGAGACCTCGATCCATCCGAGCCCGAACGACACGCCGGCCGTTGCGAGCGCGACCGGCCCACACACCATCGCGGGCCGCTCATGCTCCGCATGGATCACCGTCAGCCACTCGAGACAAAGACCGATCGCAACCGCAGTGACCGGCACGATCCAGAACCATCCGCCGGCATAGACCGCGGCAATGGCCAGCGGCGCGAGCACCATGGCAGCCGCGATGCGCATCAGAAGATTGCGCGCGCCCTGCTCGGTTCTGGCCGCGGCTGCGGCTTTGCTGTCGCTCACGACCCGGTTTTCGCAACCAGGCCGCCGAACCGGCGTTCGCGCCTGGCGAATTCGGCGATGGCGCCTTCCAGCGCCGCCTTGTCGAAATCCGGCCAATGGATCGGCACGAAGACGAGTTCGCTATAGGCTGCCTGCCACATCAGGAAATTCGACAGCCGCTGCTCGCCGCTGGTCCGGATGATCAGGTCGGGATCGGGTATTTCGGGCGCGTCGAGGTAGCGCGCCAGCGTATCCGCATCGATCGAGGCTGGATCGCGTTTGCCTTCCGCGACCTCACGAGCCAGGCGCTGCGCCGCGCTGGCGATCTCCTGCCGTGATCCGTAGTTGAACGCGACGATGAGATCGAGCTTCGTATTGTGGCGCGTCAGCTGCTCGGCTTCCTCGAGCAGCGCGCAGATGTCAGGCTCGAGCCCGTGGCGCTCGCCGATCACGCGCACGCGCACCCCGTCGCGATGCAATGTCGCGAGGTCATTGCGGATGAAACGCCGAAGCAGGCCGAACAGATCGCCGATCTCGGTCGCGGGGCGCGACCAGTTCTCCGAGCTGAATGAAAAGATCGTCAGATAGCGAATGCCGAGCTCATGGGAGGCCTGAACGACGCGGCGCAGCGCCTCCACGCCGCGGCGATGGCCTTCCGCGCGCGGCAATCCGCGTGCGGCGGCCCAGCGCCCGTTGCCGTCCATGATGATCGCCACATGCAGCGGACCGTCGGCGTGATCCGACGTATCCGCTGCAGGGGCTCTCGCATTCGACATTGCCTGCCCCCTCAAACGGTGAGGATTTCCTTTTCCTTGGCCGCCAGCATCTGGTCGATCTCGGCGATGATGCCGTCGGTCGCCTTCTGCACGTCGGTGGCCAGGCGTTCCTGATCGTCCTCGGAAATCTCGTGATTCTTTTCGAGCTTCTTGACGACGTCGAGGCCATCGCGGCGAACATGGCGGACCGCGACACGGGCCGCTTCCGCGTATTTGTGCGCGACCTTCACGAGCTCCTTGCGCCGTTCCTGGTTGAGCTCCGGAATCCGCAGGCGCAGCACCTGCCCTTCGGTGGCCGGCGAAAGCCCGAGATTGGAATCGACGATCGCCTTCTCCACCGCCTTCACCATGGACTTGTCCCAGACCTGCACCGAGATCAGCCGCGGCTCGGGCACGCTGATGGTCGCGAGCTGGTTGAGCGGCATATGGGTACCATAGGCATCGACCTGCACCGGCTCCAGCATCGACGCCGACGCGCGGCCGGTCCTGAGGCCGCCGAGCTCGTGCTTGAGAGATTGCATCGCGCCCTGCATGCGGCGCTTCAACTCGTTGATGTCGAAATTGCCCGTGGGCATCACGCTCTCCCTTTCAACTGGGTCTCCCGATTCAGAAAACCATTCTAGCAGCCGCCTCCGGCGCTGAGCTAGAATCGAAGAAACGCTAGCAAATATTTGTTCTCACTCCGGTTTCCATCTGCGACCCGACCAGGGGTCAGCCCGCAACGATGGTTCCGCGGCCCTCGCCCTGCAAGATGGCGCCAATGGAGCCGGGTTCGGCGATCGAAAACACGATGATAGGCAGCGACGTTTCCCGGGCAAGCGCGAATGCGGTCGCATCCATCACCTTGTAACCGCCTTCGATCGCCTGGGCGTGGGTCAGACGGTCAAACCGCTTGGCGGAGGGGTCCTTCTTCGGATCGGCGCTGTAGACGCCATCGACATTGGTCGCCTTCAGGACCGCCTGCGCCTCGATTTCGGCGGCGCGCAGAACCGCGGTCGTATCCGTGGTGAAAAAGGGATTGCCGGTTCCACCGCCGAGCAGAATGATGCGGCCTTCGGCCAGGTGCTTTTGCGCCGCAGCGCGCGTGAACAGCTCGCAAATCTCCGGCATCACGAATGCCGACAAGGTCTGCGCCGGCGCGCCCTTGCGCTCGATCGCGGCCTCGAGCGCCAGGCAGTTCATCACGGTCGCAAGCATGCCCATGGTGTCGCCGGTCGTGCGTGACATGCCCTGGGCCGAGACCTCGACGCCCCTGACCATGTTGCCGCCGCCCACCACCACCGCGATGTCGGCGCCGAGCTTTCGGGCTGCGATCAGATCGGACGCGATCCGATCCACCGTCGACTGATCGATGCCGGCGACCTGGCTGCCGGCAAGATATTCGCCCGACAGCTTGATCACCACGCGACGATAGACCGGCTCAGCCATTTGCGGATCGCTTTCCCTCGCTGGGCCGCTCCCGGCGCACACCGCCGGAAGAACTGCGGCGGTTACTTCTTGCCGCTCGCGGCCGCGACCTCGGCGGCGAAATCGGATTCCTGCTTCTCGATTCCCTCGCCAAGAGCGTAGTTCACGAAGCCGGCTATTCTCACGGGTGCTCCAACCCTGCCCTCGGCTTCCTTCACAGCCTGGGCGACCGACTTGGCGTTGTCATGGATGAACGCCTGTTCGAGCAGGCAGACCTCCTTGTAGTAGGTCTTCAGACCCGACTCGACGATCTTCTCGATCACGTTCTCCGGCTTGCCCTGCTGGCGGTACTTGTCGGCGAGCACGTCCTTCTCACGCTTGACAAGCGTCGGGTCGAGACCAGCCGGATCGAGCGACAGCGGCTTCGCCGCCGCCACATGCATCGCAAGCTGGCGGCCAAGCACGGCGAGCTCATCAGCCTTGCCCGCGGATTCCAGAGCCACGATCACACCGATCTTGCCGGCGCCCTCGATCACGGCGTTGTGGACATAGCTCGAGACCACGCCCTGGCCGACTTCGAGCCGCGCGGCGCGGCGCAGCGTCATGTTCTCGCCGATGGTCGCGATCGCGTCGGCAATCGCGGTCTCGATCGTCACGCTGCCGACCTTGGCGGACTTGATGGTCTCCACATCCGCGCCGACGTCGAGCGCAACCTGGGCAATCATCTTGACCAGGCCTTGGAACTGCTCGTTGCGCGCGACGAAATCGGTCTCGGAATTGACCTCGACCACCACACCCTTGGTACCCTTGGTGAGCGCGCCGATCAGACCGTCGGCAGCGACACGGCCAGCCTTCTTGGCAGCCTTCGACAAACCCTTCTTGCGCAGCCAATCCTGCGCCGCCGGCATGTCGCCGCCGCTCTCGGTGAGGGCCGTCTTGCAATCCATCATCCCTGCGCCGGTGGATTCGCGCAGGTCCTTGACCATCGCTGCGGTGATTGTAGCCATTTTCAGCGTCCTTTGCCTGTGCAAACGCGGCGAAGCCCAAAAGGCTCCGCCGCCATCCGTCAGGGATTTCTTATCAAACGAAGAGCGAAGCCGGTATGAACCGGCTGACGTGCAACTTTATTCGCCTTCCGCGGTGAGGCTCTTGGCCTGCGCAACCCAGGCATCGGCGCGACTGGGCAGACCAACCCCTTCGCCGATCTGGTGGGCGGTCTCGTGATTGAGCTCGGCCAATTGCCAGTAATGGAAGATGCCGAGATCGTTGAGCTTCTTCTCGATCGCGCCCGACACACCGGTGAGCTTCTTGAGGTCGTCGGCGGTCCCGCGCGGACCGGCAAGGCCCTGGAAGCCAGCGGGCTGGGCCGCGGCCGCCGGCAGCGCTTCGCGAGCCGGCTGCGCGGAGGCGCCGATGTCGATCCCCGCATCGCCCTGGGCGCGCGAGATGCCATCGATCGCCGCGCGGGCCACCAGGTCGCAATAGAGTGAGATCGCACGGCCGGCATCGTCGTTGCCCGGGACGACGTAGGTGATGCCCTTGGGGTCGGAATTGGTATCGACGACCGCCGCGACCGGAATGTTGAGCCGCCGAGCTTCCGAGATCGCGATGTCTTCCTTGTTGGTGTCGATCACGAAGATCATATCGGGCAGGCCGCCCATGTCTTTGATGCCGCCGAGCGAACGGTCGAGCTTGTCGCGCTCGCGCTGCAACGTCAGCCGCTCCTTCTTGGTGTATTGCGAGCCCTCACCGGAGCCCAGCATCTCATCGAGCTGACGCAGCCGCTTGATCGATGCGGACACCGTCTTCCAGTTGGTCAGCGTGCCGCCGAGCCAGCGCGAATTGACGAAATATTGCGCGGACCGCTTTGCCGCGTCGGCGACGCCATCCTGCGCCTGCCGCTTGGTGCCGACGAACAGGATGCGACCACCCTTGGCGACGGTGTCGCTGACCGCCTGCAACGCGCGATGCAGCAGCGGCACGGTCTGGGCCAGGTCGATGATGTGGATGTTGTTGCGGGCGCCGAAGATGTATTCCGCCATCTTCGGATTCCAGCGGTGCGATTGGTGGCCAAAGTGAACGCCAGCCTCGAGCAGCTGGCGCATGGTGAATTCAGGTAGCGCCATTGGTTCAGTTCTCCGGTTGGTTCCTCCGGAAACGTGTGAGCAAGCGGACCTGATCGGCCCGGTTGCCACCGGACGGCCTTGAGAGCCATGTTTCCGTGTGAGATGGCGCGCTATATAGCCGGTTTTCGGCTGGACGCAAGGAAATAAGGCCGGTTTGAGGGCCATTTTCGCCCTGCCCGATCACGCTTTTGGGTATCCCCCAACCCGTTTCGGCGCACCAGGACCGCTATGCGACCAGGTCAATCTCGCCGCTCTTCAGCCGGTAGATGCCGCCGACCACCTTCAGTTTCTTCTGCTCCACACCCGCGTTGAGGATCGGGGCGGTGGATTTCAGCTTGGCGACGTTGTCGATCACGTTCTGCCGGATTGCGTTGGCCAACGCATCGCCGCCCTGCCCTGACGACGCCTTGACCGCGGGCGCAAGCGCGGTGACCAGCGACGGCAGGTGTCCGGGCAGCGTGCTGTTGTCCTTGAGCGACTTGATGGCCGCGTCCACCGCGCCACAGGCGTCGTGACCGAGCACCAGGATCAAGGGCGTGCCAAGTACCGCGACCGCATATTCCAGGCTCGCGATCGTGTCGTCATTGGCGAAATTGCCGGCGACGCGGCAGACGAACAGGTCGCCTCGGCCGCTGTCGAAGGCATATTCGGGCGCGATCCGCGAGTCGGCGCAGCTCAGGATCGCGGCGTAGGGGTTCTGGCCGCCCGCCAAGGCCTCGCGCTCATGCCTGAAATCATGGCGCCGCGCGACGCCTTCGACATAGCGCTCATTACCCTCCTTCAGACGCTCCAACGCGGCCTCCGGCGAAACCACGTTGTCAGGCTTTGGCGGTTTCTTCGTGTCCTTCGCAGCGGCGGCGTTTGCCAGCGACAGCCCGATACCTGATGCTGCGAAAAGCAGCGCGGCGCGCCGCGTCGGCGCGAATGAGTTAAGCGAGCCTGGCCTGCAATTCTCGCACATCTCGGGAGCTCCGGTGGGCGTCGCGAGATTAGCACCTCGGCGCTGTCTCAACCAGCGCTTGCCGGGGCTCACCCGCACCCTATTCCGCATCTACCAGTTGCAGCTCCGCGATCGCGGTCCGGGCCGCAGCCTCGTCCAAGGGCACAAAATCGACCGGCCCCGGGTTTTCGCTTCCGGATGATGCCGCGGAGGTCACAAGCGCGCCGGCAACGCCTCCCCCAGCGGCTCCAGCAGAGAGGGCTTTGGCACGCTGGCCACGCTCCACGCCTGATCATCACGCCCCTCACCCAATGCCCGCGGGCATCATGAGTAAGGCTCAACTCCGCAGCAATAGATCGGCATAGCTTTTCCGGCGATGTTGCCGAAAAGCAGCCTTTGTGCGAACCGCCGGATACGAGTTCGACGCCTCGCTGTGTCCACGTGCCCCCGGGGCATTGCGCCTCCCCAGGATGGGTTGGACCCCGTAGTACCGGGCGGTCCAACCAGGCAGTTGCACGACCTCGCTAGCACTTCGGCACGTTCGGCGGACACTTCTTGGGCGGCGGCGCCGCGGGCCTCGGAGGTGGCGGCGCGGCTGGGCGAGGTGGCGGGGACGCAGCGACGCGCGGTGGCGGTGGTGGCGGCGCCGCAACATGGGGCGGCGGTGGCGGCGGCGCGGCATGCACCTGTGGCGGCGGAGGCGGCGGAGCCGGCCTTGCCATCTGCGGATGAGGCGGCGGCGGGGGCGGCGCCGCGTGCTGGATCTGCGGCCTCGGCGGAGCTGCCGGAGGCGGAGGTGCAGGCGCGGTCGGCCTCACCGCGCTGATCGCAGGTCTTGCGGCCGATGGTGGCGGCGGAGGTGACGATCCCGGCCGCCTCTCCTCCAATTTCTTCTCTTCCAAGGCTGCGCTTGGCGGTGGTGGCGGAGTTCCTGGCCTGGCTGCCGTCGCTGCTGGCAGCGGCGATCCCGGCCTTTTCTCCTCCAGCCTCCTCTCTTCCAGCGCGGCGCTGCCCGGCTTCGCTTGGACGCCAGGAGCGCCCTGGTTGGAATTGGTCGGCGCCGTCGCCATCGGCTTCGAATTGGGATTGACGCCAGGCGGAGTGGTCCCCGATGGCGGCGGGGTCGATGGTGTGAGCTTGGCCGTGTTGGGCGTCGCAACTCCGGTCGGCGCCGTCCCAGTCGCAGGACCTCCCTTGCTGTTGGGCAGTTGGGTGCCGCCCATGCCCGGCAGCGTGTTCTGACTCGGGGGCGTCGTCGCCTGCTGTGCCGGCGCGGTGATCCCCTGCGGGGCTGCGGTGGTCGCGTTGGCCTTGATCAGCGGCGCTCTGCCCGGCGGCGCGGTCGGGTTGGCGATGTAGTTGCTCTGGCTTGCAGTGAGCGGTGCTTGATTGCTCTGGATGAGCTTGGCCTGCTGCCGGATCACGTTCGGCACCTGTGTGCCTCCTCCCACCGGTTGCCCGGCGGCGGCGGCCTTCGTCAGCACCTGGATTGAACCACCCGCGACTGCCGGCTGCTGCACGTTGATCACGGTGTTGATGACGGTCGTGTTGTGGATGTTGTTGAAGATGACGTTGTTCGGCGGCGGCGCGACATAGGCCGGCGGCCGGACATAGGCCGGAATCACCACGAACACCGGCTGCGGCAGGACGAACAGGCCGACTGGCGGCGGGCACGGCGCCAGATCGACGAAATCCGGCGGCGGCGGCGGCAGGAAGAACACCGGCGGAGGCGGCGGCGGCGCGAAGGCGAACACCGGATCATCGAACGCCAGCACCGGCCGATCGACATAGACGATCTCCTCCGGCGGTGGCGGCGGCACGTCATAGTCGAGCATTGCGAAGCTCGGCGGCGGCTCGAGCGGCGCCGTCAGGATCGCAAGGCGCCGGCGGGCATCCTCGCCATGCGGTCCGTGCGGATAGCGCCGCAGATACGACCAATAGGCATCGGGCGTGTCGGCACGATAAGTCCGACGCCACGTGATCGCCTCGCGCCGCGCCGCGAGGATCGCCCTCACCCGCTTGGCGAGCGGATCGTTCGGATAGGCGGCCAGAAAATCCTCGTAGCCCTGCAGGGTGTCGCGCTGCAGCGCCGCGCTGAACGCATCCTGCGCGCCGAGGTCGCGGATCGGCTTGTCGGCGAGCGCCACCGCCTGGTCCGCCGCGGGCTGCGGCGGCGCATCCGGGGCGCGCTCGAAGAAATAGAAATCGCTGTCGAGCTTCTGGGCGTCCCACGGGATCTGCCCGCCCTTCGATGTCTCGCTGACACGCAGGCGGACGCGGTTGAACACCTCCGGCAGCGGCAGCCCGCCGGTGCGGATCATCTCCGCGAGCGCTTGCGCATAGGCGCCGAAATTGCCCTGCTCGGCCGGCGCCACGGTGCCCGGCGCCGCGTTGTAGGCGACCATCATGTGCGGGTCGGGCTCGACCAGCGCAAGGCCGCTCGCGATCTGGCTTTGCACGAAGGGCTGCTGGCGCGCCGCATCGAGCACCACGATGCCGGCCTTCAGCTGCAGGGTGGCGAGTTGGCGCATGTAGTCGGACATCCGCAATCCCTCGACCGGGATGTCGGTGTCGCGGTTGACGTTGGAATCGACCGGGATGAAATAGTTCTCGCCGGCGTACTGGATGCCGTAGCCGGACAGATAGATCATCGCGACGGTCCCGGGCCCGGAGGCGGCCGCCTTCTGCATGAATTCGCGAAAGCTCTTGCGCAGCGCGTCGCCGTCGAGATCACGCGCACCGACGACGTCGAAGCCGGCCGCCTGCAGGGTCTGGGCGATCAGCCCGGCATCGTTGGCCGCCGTCGCAAGCGGGGTATTGGCATAGGCGCCATCACCGATGACCAGCGCAATGCGCTTTTCGCTCTGCGGCCCCTGGGCTGCGGCCGGCAGGGCCATTGCGACCACGATCAGCGCCGCCAGGCCCAGCGGCAACAAACGTGAAAACGACAATCGAACCATGGGGTCCCCCTTTGTCCGGCAACGAGAGCCAGCGCCGATGCGTCGTTGGCGCTCTGCCGCGGCTTGCGAACCTTCGAATGGCCGTAGTTTGGCAAATCGGCTTCTAACGCCACGTTCCGGCTTCTGGTTCCGCTCGTAGACGGCGAAAATCTTCGAGCGGTCGCAGTAGAGACATTGTCGGGCTGAACCGGAGTTGAACGACGCGCGCGCCATCATGACGGCAAAATGTTGGCACCGCTATGGCCAAGGCCGAACGTTCGGGGCGGGATCGTTCGTCGCGATTGCCGAAACTTGCAGACAAAGGCGGCTGCGGATCGGATCCCGTCAAAACCGACCGCTGTCGCCGAGCCTTGCCGCCTGCGCACGATCACTGTCGAGCTTTGCCTTCAGATTGGCAATCTCGCCGAAGAAACTGTCCTGATCCTGGAGCCGAACGGCGCGGAACGCCGGGGGCATCAGCACCTGTGCGATGCCCTGCCGGCCCGAAACGGAAAACGCCTCCGACCGTTGGATCGTCTGCACGGCAATCGCGATCACGAGCAGTGCCGCCACGATCAAGGCCTTCGGCCAAAGATGTGTCGACCCGACCTCGCACAGGTGCAGAAAACAGGTGATTCCGAGGATCAGCCAAATGGCGACGTATTCGTAACTCGCAGGGATCGACCAGGTCCACCCGAATCCCAGATATTGCACGAACTCGTTGTAGAACGTGAAGACAAGAAGCCCCGCCAAGGCGATGAGCAGATTGTTCAGGAAGCGGGCCTGGCCGGCGAAAATCCGCGCCAGCAACGCCCAGATCCCGACCCACGCGACAACCGTGGCGGCAACCACGAGGAGCCCCGTCGCGTAGTTCGAAATCCGAGGCTCGGCGGTCTCGGTCAGCCACATCTTGAGCGCATCCGCTCCGAGGATCAAAGCTCCCAGCGCGACTGCCAGGGCAATTCGCCGTCGCCCGCGTTCGGTCGGGACCAGCCGCTCGCCCTCGACCTCATGCGTACTCTCGCGGATGCGCAGGAGTGTCTGCCCGATGCGGATCGGCCTGACGCCATCGATGACGATCCGCCCGAGACGATCCTTGCCGCGATCCAGAAACATCCCGTTGGCACTGCCCACGTCCTCGGCGACAAGTTGCCCGGCATCGTCACGGAAGATGCGCAGATGCTGCGCAGCGACGTAGGGATCGTCCACGACCACATCATTGTCATAGCCGCGGCCGATGCGCGCTTCCGGACCGGCTACTCGCAGGCGGGTCGCGACGTCGCGATGGCGCGATAGGATCTCGACCCAGATCATCTGACCACCTGCATCGTCTCGAGAAAGCGTTTGCCGAGCGCGACCGCGTCGTCGTAGCCGACGGCCTGCAAGCTCAATCGCGAGACCAGCGCCTCCTTGCCGTCGTCCTGCGTCACGGCGACCAGAGAGACGTCGTAGAGACTGTCGAATTCGCGATAGGCCCTCGCGCACCAGATTGCCCTGAGCGGTGGGTGTTCCGACCCGGGCACGGCCCTCACGAAGTCCTCGTGACAGCGCTCCGATGTGTACCATTTGCGGAGCGGCCCTGCGGTCAGAAGGCGCGGCTGGCTCTGTTGCGTCAGCGCGCTCGCGAATTGAAACTGATTGAGTTCGAGTGACGTGACCAGGGAATGGTCGATCCGGATGACGCCCGTGTTGAGGTCATCGGCGACGAACAGGCTGGTGTCGCTTGTGCAATCGGTCGAGTCGATCCGCGCGCGCGGCTTCGGCTTCGTCCCCATATTGGTTTGCGCCCAGCAATTGAACCACGCCGCCATCGTGTCGGGCGCCCGATAGGGTCCCAGCGTGTTTGAATGGAATCCCGCGTCCGCGAACGATTTATAGAGCGCCGCCCGCCACGTGCCGAGCTGTTGGGCGATGTCGGCACGGAAATTCGGCGCTCGTTCCTGCGCGCGAACACGTTGCAACAGTCCATCTGCAAACCTCGCCGGCACCAGGAAGCTGATGAGTTGGCCGCCCCTGCGGGTGGCGACGTTGATGCCGACGACGAGACCTTCCGCGGTTACGGTAGGACCACCGCTCATGCCGGGATTGAGTGCACCCGTGAAATGAATGCGCTCATTGTAGCTCTTCTCGACCAGGCCGTTATAGGTCCCCTCGCTGATCGTGAAGCCGAGATCGAGCGGATTGCCCATCGAGTAGAGACGCTCCCCCTTTTGCGGCCCACTCCCCTCGACCGCGGCCTTGCTGAAAGTGAAGAACGGCGCGTCGTTCTTGTCGAGATGAACGATCGCAAGGTCGTTCGGCAGGTCCACGCCCAGCAGCGTGACGTCGCCATGGCTGCCATCGGCAGCCGCATATTCCAGCCGGTAGGTGCCCGGCTCGAGCGCGACCTGCGAGACCACATGATAGTTCGTGATGGCAAGGCCGTCGGCCGAAACCAGGAAACCGGATCCGGTCGAGGTCTGGCGCCCGGCATCCGCGACCAGCGTCCGAATTTGCAGGAGGCGTGGCGGGGCCGAGGCATAGATGCCCTCGGCCCCTGACGACGGCGCTTCAGCCGCCCTCGCGACCGGAACCGCCGGAAAGAATTGAGATGCGAGCGCAGCAAATACAAGAATGGCGCGCAATAACAGACACATGCAACCTCGCAGCACGAAGGCAGATCGCGCCGAGCCTGTCCCGTTTCGACCGCATACCACCTCATGCCAATAACGGCGTTCGGTTTCAACTATTTCGCGTCGAACGCCGACGGTTATGCTTCGCGTGTTCCACGTTGCAACCATGGGCGCGGTCTAGTGGTCCGCTCCCAACATTCGCATCCCCGTTCAAGGAGACACCTGCGAATGTTGGAAGTGAAGGAGCACTGGCAAGCTATTGTTGCTAGTGGGGCTTTGGATTTGACGTCGGCATGAAGGAACTCGCGGCTGACGGGTCGCGAACGTCAGATCCGCTCCACGAGCTACCCTCTACAACGTCTGCACGTCGACCACGCCCGAGACCGCCTTGATCGCGCCTGCGATCTGCGGCGAGACCTTGAAGCGGCCGGGCAACTTCATTTCCACCTCGGTCTCGAGATCGAGCATCATCACCAGCGAGACCTCGCCATCACCGCCATTGGCGCGCGGCGCAATGGCGGGCGAGGCGACCTTCGGAGCAGAGCCGCCGTTCGCCGACGCCGCCTCGGGCCCCTGCAGCCGTTTGACGATCGAGTCCAGCGGCCTCGTGTCGCGCACGAAGATGCGCAGGCCCTTCTGGGTCTTCGCCGCAGCGTCGTCGAGCGGTTCGGCATGCAACACGCGCGCGCGCACATCTTCTCCCTGCAGCTCCGCGCCGAGTTGCAGCAGCACGGCAGCCCCGGGCTCCAGCACGTCGCGATACTGCGCCAGCCCCTCGGAGAACAGCACGGCCTCGAAATGACCGGTCGGATCGGACAGGCCCATGATGCCCATCTTGTTGCCGGTCTTGGTGCGCCGCTCCATGCGCGAGACCACGGTCGCAGCCACCCTGCCCGCGGTGGCGCCGGTCTTCACCGCGCGCGAGAACTCGGCCCAGGTCTGCACCCGCAGCCGCTTCAGTGCGGTGGCGTAGTCGTCGAGCGGATGCCCCGAGAGGAAGAAGCCGATCGCATCATATTCGCGCCGGAGCCGGTCGGCCGGCAGCCATGGTTCGATCTGCGGCAGCATGATGGTCGGCGCGTCGGCCGAATTGCCGAACATGTCGTTCTGGCCCGAGGTCTCGGCCTCATGGCTGCGCTGGCAAGCGGCCAGCGTGGCGTCGGCGCCGCCAAAGACGCGCGCGCGATTGGACTCCAGCGTGTCGAAGGCGCCGGCCGCAGCCAGGCTCTCGATGATGCGCTTGTTGACGGCGCGTGGGCTGACGCGCGCCGCGAAGTCAGCGAGCGAGGTGAACAGGCCGCCCTTCTTGCGCGCCTCCACGATCAGCTCGATCGCCTGCGGCCCGACGCCCTTCAACGCCGCGAGCGCGTAGTGAATGGTGCCATCGGAGACCTCAAAGCTCGGCCCTGAGCGGTTGATCGACGGCGGCTCGACCTTGATGCCGAGCCGCTGCGCCTCGGCGCGAAACTCAGAGAGCTTGTCGGTGTTGTTCAAGTCGAGCGTCATCGAGGCCGCCAGGAACTCGACCGGATAATGCGCCTTCATATAGGCGGTGTGATAGGAGACGAGCGCATAGGCGGCCGCGTGGCTCTTGTTGAAGCCGTAGTCGGCGAATTTTGCGAGCAGTTCGAAGATCGTCTCCGCCTGCCCCTTCGGCACGCCGTTCTTGACCGCGCCCGCGACGAAGCGCTCGCGCTGCTTCTCCATTTCGGCGCGAATCTTCTTGCCCATCGCGCGCCGCAGCAGATCGGCTTCGCCAAGCGAATAGCCGGCCATCTGCTGCGCGATCTGCATCACCTGTTCCTGGTAGATGATGACGCCGAACGTCTCTTTCAGGATCGGCTCCAGGATCGGATGCAGATATTCGCACTCCTCGTCGCCATGCTTGCGCGCGCAATAGGTCGGGATGTTGGCCATCGGGCCCGGCCGATAGAGCGCGACGAGCGCGATGATGTCCTCGAAACGGTCGGGCCGCATGTCGATCAGCGCACGCCGCATGCCCTGGCTTTCAACCTGGAACACACCGACCACATCGCCGCGCGCCAGCATCTGGTAACTTGGCGCATCATCCAGCGGCAGCGTCGCGAGATCGACATCGACGCTGCGCTGCTTCAACAGTTTGACCGCGACGTCGAGCACGGTCAGCGTCTTCAAGCCGAGAAAGTCGAATTTCACGAGGCCGGCCGGCTCGACCCATTTCATGTTGAACTGGGTCACCGGCATGTCGGATTTCGGATCGCGGTAGAGCGGCACGAGTTCGCTCAACGGACGATCGCCGATCACGATGCCGGCCGCGTGCGTCGAGGCGTGCCGGGTCAGCCCTTCCAGGCGCTGGGCGATGTCGAAGGCGCGCGCCACCACCGGATCTTCGTCGCGAAACGCCTGCAGTTTCGGCTCGCCCGCGATCGCGGCCGCGAGCGTCACGGGCGCGGCCGGATTCTGCGGCACCAGTTTGGTGAGCTTGTCGACCTGGCCATAGGGCATCTGCAGGACGCGGCCGACGTCGCGCAGCACACCGCGCGCCTGCAACGTTCCGAAGGTGATGATCTGCGCCACCTGGTCGCGGCCATAGCGCTGCTGCACGTAGGCGATCACCTCGCCGCGCCGGTCCTGGCAGAAGTCGATGTCGAAGTCCGGCATCGACACGCGTTCCGGATTGAGGAAGCGCTCGAACAGCAGGTTGAACCGCATCGGGTCGAGATCGGTGATGGTGAGCACCCAGGCAACGAGAGAGCCCGCGCCGGAGCCGCGGCCCGGACCGACGGGGATCCCTTGCGCCTTCGCCCATTTGATGAAGTCGGACACGATCAGGAAGTAGCCCGCATATTTCATCCGGGTGATGACGTCGAGCTCGAAGGCGAGCCGCTTCTGATAGTCCTCCTCGGTCATGCCAGGCGCCATGCCGTGAACCGCGAGCCGCCGCGCCAGCCCCTCCTCCGCCTGCCGGCGCAATTCGACGGCCTCCGCGCTTGCGGCATCCGCGGCATCCGTGCCGGCGCCGACCGTGAACAGCGGCAGGATCGGCTTGCGTGTCATCGGGCGAAACGAGCAGCGCTCGGCGATCTCGACAGTGGAGGCGAGCGCCTCCGGAATGTCGGCGAACAGCACCGCCATTTCCGCGCGTGTCTTGAAGCGGTGATCGGCGGTCAGCTGCTCGCGATCGGTTTCGGCGATCAGCTTGCCGCCGGCGATGCAGAGCAGCGCGTCGTGCGCCTCGTAGTCGTCATTGCCGGCGAAATACGGCTCGTTGGTCGCAACCAGCGGCAGGCCCTTGGCGTAGGCGAGATCGATCAGCGCGCCCTCGACGCGGCGCTCCTTCTCCATGCCGTGGCGCTGCAGTTCGAGATAGAGGCGGTCGCCGAACAGCGCTGCCAGGCGCTCGCAACGCGCGGTCGCGACGGCGGCATGATCGTCCGCAAAGGCACGCGAGATCGGCCCGTCCGGCCCTCCGGTGAGCGCGATGAGATCCTCGGCCTCGCCATCCAGCCAGTCGAACTTGATATGCGGCGACTGATGCACCGGCGTTTCCAGGAACGCCCGCGAGTTCAGCCGCATCAGGCTGCGATAGCCGCGCTCGCGCGCGGCGAGCAGCACGATGCGCGACGCCGACGTGCCTTGCGCGTTGCGCGCATTGGGATCGATGTCGCCGAAATCGACACCGAGTTCCAGCCCAACGATCGGCTGGATGCCGGCGCCCGCCATCTTGTCCGAAAATTCCAGCGCCCCGAACATGTTGTCGGTGTCGGTCAACGCCAGCGCCGGCTGGCGGTCAGCCTTGGCAAGCTCGGCGAGCTTGGCGATCTTGATCGAGCCTTTCAGCAGCGAATAGGCCGAGTGGACGTGAAGATGGACAAATCCGGCGCCGGGCATATTCGATCAGGCCGCTTCTCTTCAAGGGATGACGGGAGCGCTTGCCGCCCCGCCGAAACCCGCCGGCGACCGACTCGCACCGCAATGGTGGGGGGTCGCGGGGCTCAAGTCCACGCCGCCGCGAAATTTGGCTCCTGCTGTCCCGCTTTTCCCCAGCAAACGGCGACCCGCCATCCACAAAAACTCAAAGCTGTGGAAGGATTTGCGCCCAGACCGCGATCATTCCCACGAACAGCGCGATCGAGGCCAGCGCGGCCGCCTCTTCGATGAAAATCTTGAGCATTTGGACCTCCCAGGACTCGAGAACGTAGGAAGAACATTGTTCTAGTTTTGTTCTCGCGTCAAGCCGCGGTAGATGGTCAGTTTGGAAAATAACCCCTGTGGTTAATATCTGGCCTGTCACCCGCGCGGCAGATCGCCGACAAAAAAACCCCGGCGAGACGCCGGGGCTTTCAATCAGCACTACGCGCGGGAGGAGTTTTTCTTACCTGCCCATCCCCATGCCCATCCCCATTCCGCTGATGAAGCTCGGACCGAACTTGTAGTTGACCCGGATCAGGCCGATGTCGATGTCTTCCTTGATGCTGCGGGTCATCAGCGTAGCGCCGGCCGCGTTGACGAAGTTCAGGTTCTTCGTGCCCATGAACAGGTGGTCGTATTCGACGCCGACCGACCAGTTCGGCGCGAACATGTATTCGAGGCCTGCGCCGACCGTGCCGCCCCATCGCGTGCTGTTGGCGCGATCGACCATCAGATTGGTCGCAGTGGTGAACGTATCGTAGCGGTCGCCGACGACCGCCGCGCCGCCTTTGATGTAGCCGAGGAAGTTCGGCATGAAGGCATAGCCGACCTGGCCGGTGAACAGACCAAAGCCGTTGACGCGCGAGCGATCGGTCAGGGTCGGAATGATCAGATTCCGGTTCTGGCCCTTGAAGCTCGTCCAGTCGCCTTGCGCTTCGACACCGAACACCCAGCCGCCGGTCTGGAAGCGATAGCCGATCTGTCCACCGACCGCCGCGCCGCTGGCATTGGTGTTGCCTTCATTGTTCAGCAGCGGATTGACCGCAGCACCGGCATTGGTAAGCAGCCGCCACTGGTCGCGGCTCGAGCCGCCGCCGGCGTTGAAACCGACATAGAAGCCGCTCCAGTCGTTGATCGTCGTCATCACCGCGGGCGGCGCCTTGGTGTAGGGCCGCGCCGGCAGGTCAGCCGCGAAGACGGGGGCTGATGCAAGCGCGCACAAACCCGTCGTAGCAAGGAGAAGCTTTTTCATTTTCGAAGTCCGCCCGTTTGTTTAGAACTGTCCCCAAGGCCGCGAATGGCCTCTAACAAAAGTGCTCGGCTGCTCATTGGCAGCGAATGGATCCACAGTCTTTCGCTTTCGCCATGCGAGCTCCTGTGTTCGTGAGGGCAATTCAACCGTTTCTTTCGGGCATTTGTGCGACTCGCAATTTTTCCTGAAATTCAACACCTATATCCACATTCTAACTTGGAATTTATCCATTCAAGGAAGAATCGTGACGACTGCCGTCGACCAGCCACATTGCGAATCGTCGCACGCATGAAACTCTTCGCGTTGCGCGCCGTATCTGTTGGCCGCGTCTTTTGCATACAGGAGTTCAACGACCACGATTCCGCGCAAGCGGCGGATTGTCGTTAGCCGCCGAATGCGGCGTCACGAAGCCGAGAGATTGGCACGCGCTTCGCGGACGATCGAGGCAATGCGTGAGCGCGGCTTGAAGGTCGGCCACGGAGTTGCTGCTTTGTGATGAAACAAATGCCGCCGTCGAAGCGGATTGACGGCGAAGACGCGAACATTTGTCGCGGCGACGACGGGAAGGAACCTGCGATGCGCAATTTCGGTGTGACGATGCTTGTCGCCGGCGTCCTTGCCGCATCATCGCCCGCGCGCGCACAGACCTATTCGCCGGACTATCCGGTCTGCCTGCATGTTTACGGCCCGGCCACGCACATCGAGTGTGCTTTTACGTCGCTGCCGCAATGTGACGCATCCGCGTCGGGCCGCGCCGCACAGTGCGAGGTCAATCCGTACCTCGCCTATGCGGAACCGATGAAGTCCTTCTCTCGCGAGCGCCATCACCACCGACGCATGCAGCGGGTTTATTGAACGCCGCGGATCAAGGACGCCGCGAACCCAGTCCGCGGCGTGCTTGCGCCATTGATAGCGAATGCATCTCCTAGAACGTCGCTCTGATTCCGGCATAGACGGCGAGCGGCGTGCCCGGCAGGAAGGTGCGCGGATCGTTGAAGGTGAACAGGTTGGCGCCGCCTGGCGTGGAGTTGTTGAGGCCGGCGGTACTGAAAAACGTGCCCGCGGAGTAATAGTGCTGGTTGAACAGGTTCTGCACCAGCCCGAAGATCTCCACGTTCTTCGTCACCTGATATGATGAGTGCATGTTGACGACCCAATAGGCCGGCACCTTGGCGTTCAGGTTGGAGTCGTCGTGAATCAGATACTGGCTGCCGACCACGTTGAGATCGGCGCCGAGCTTCCAGGCGTCGGTGATCTGATACTCCGCGCCGGCCTTGAAGCGTTGCGCCGGGATGCCCGGAATATGATCGCCGGGAACGACGTTGATGGTTCCGGTGAGAGGGTCCGCCGCCGGATTGTTCGGCGAACTCAGCGTTATAAAACTCTGATAGGTCGCATCGATGAAGGTGTAGTTGGCATAGGCGGTCCAGCGGTTCCAGCTGAGATCGACCTTCGCCTCGACACCCTGGCGCAGCGTGGTGCCGGCATTCTGGAAAAAGCCGTGGCCCGGAACCTGGCTTGCGATATTGACGATGTCGTCGCTGTTCTCGGTGCGGAACAGGCTGAGACCCCAGCGCAGCCGCCAGCCGCTGTCCGCGACCGCATCTGCTTTCTTCGGTGCCTTGGTAACAAGCTCTGCAGAAGCGCCGCCGCCACCGGAGAATTCGCCACGCAGGCCGCCCTCGATGGTGTGCGACACCACCTGCTTGAGCGGCGGATCGGCGAGCAGGAAGTTGTCGATCTGGCAGGGAATAGCGGGATCTGAGCAGCCGAGCTCGAGCGGTGTCGGTGCGCGATTGGCTTCCGAGTAGCCGGCGTAAGCGCTGACATTGGGCGTGATCTTGTAGGTGAGGCCGACCACGGGATTGAAGCGCTGGAACTGGTTCTGGCTGGTGAGCAGCGGATTGGTGCCGGTCAGGTCCTGGAGATTGATCTGGGCGAAGTTGTAGCGGCCGCCCGCGGTGAAGGAGAGCTGCGACGTGATGTCGAACGTGTCGGTTAAGTAGACACCGACGTAGGTGTTGTTGGTGCCGAGATTGACCGGAGCCAGGTCGGCTAGAGGCTGATCGATGAAGACTCCAGTGCCGGTGACGAAGAAATTCTGGTCGACCGTGCCGAGCTCGGAGGAGGACTGGAAGTTCGTGTGGCCGCGATCGATGCTGGTGCCGACCACGAAATGGTTGTCGTGCTCGAACAGTTGCGCGGTGCTGGTCGCCTGCAAGGAGCCGCCATAGCTGTTCGAGTTCGTCGTGTTGCGGTCGATCTCGCCGAGCGCGGAGTTTGCCGGAAGCGTGTTGAAAACCGGCACGTTCTGATTGAGCGCTGTCACTCCGTCGCCGATGCAGAGTTGACCATCCAGCGGTCCACCGACATCGCAGGGCTGTGCGTCGGAGCCGTTGGCGTCGACATGGGCAGCCCGGTACGCGCGGAAATAGGCGTTGCCCTGCAGCGTGAGCGTGTCGGTCGGTGCCCACTTTCCACTCGCTTGCAGGAAGGCGAGCTGCAGATGGGTGGTCTGCGGCCAGGTGTAGACGCTCGACCAGCGTCGATTGAGCATCTCGATCGGGGTAGCGACCGTCCCGCCAAGCTTGTTGTCGGCGCCAGTAAACGAGACATGGAATTCGGTCTCATCGCCCTTCGCGCCGAGATCGACATACATGCGACGGATCTGGGAGGATGATGAGAAATCGCGCCAACCTCCGTCGTAGGTGGTGTCACCGGCGACGTAGGCCGAAAAATTGTCCTTCTGATATCCGCTCTGCGCGCCGGCCGAAATTCGCCCATACGAGCCGCCGCGCAACACGGCCTCATTGCCTTGATAGGTGAAGCCGTTCTTCATCTCGATCGACATGGCGCCGCCGGTCGCGTTGAGACCGAACAGCGGATTGTTCGGCATCAGCGTCATGCGCGCGATCGCCATCTCGGGGATGAGATCCCAGTTCACCACGTCGCCGAAAGCCTCGTTGATGCGACTGCCGTTCTGATAGACGGCGATACCCTGTGGCGTTCCCGGCACAGGCGAAGCGGAAAAACCGCGATAATCGAGATTGCGCTGAAACGCGTTGCCGGACTGGTCGCTCAGAGAAACGAAGGGAATCGACTGCACCATGCCGTCGAGCAGCGACGGCGTCTTGGTGGGAGCGAGGTCGGTCCCGGGTATCGTCAGGACATTGGACGGCACCTTATCGCGATCGATCTCACCGCCGGGGACGGGCGAAATGCCGACGGCTTCGATCGTCGGTATCGCCTCCTGCGCTGCAACTGCTACCGGCAGTACCGCGCAGCTTATGAGCAGCGTGCTCTTGAACATCGTGCGCCCGATCAACGTCCCCCTCCTCCCTCGATCGCATCTGCTCACGCACTGTCATCCCGCACCAAATGAAGAGAAATCGGCGCTAAAACGACTCGTAGAGAGTCGTCCCGACGCCGGCAACAGGAATTGTTCTCGTGCCTACAGGGATATTCTCCAACTCATTGCGGCCTCAGGTGGATCGGAACGAGCCTGGTGATCTGCGCTTCGGTCATGCTGGCAGGGAAATGCGGAAAAGGCGCCGCGCGTTCGATGATCGAAAGCGCGGAATGGTCAAGGGTCGCCGAGCCGCCGGTCTTCGCGATATGATGGGCCAGAAGCCGCCCATTGCGATCGACCGTCACGCTCACCTGCGCCGTGCCGGTCTCCCTGTTGCCGTTCGTCGCATACGTCGCAAAGCGCTGGATTTGCGCAGCGAACTGGCTCAGCCAGGATTCCCGCCCCACCCTCGCTCCCTCGCTTTCCGCGCCGGAATTGGGCGCCGACGCGACCCGCATGGGCTTCGTCCCCGGCGACGCCACCGACTTCGGCGGAGCCTGGTGCTTTTCGACCTTTTCGTCGTGCGTCACCTTGCGCGGTGATGGCTCGGGAGCGACGAACTGCTTGGCAGGAGGCGGAGCGACCTCGACTGGCTTTTCGGGCGGGACGATAGCTAACTGCTCGGGCACTGGCGGAGCAGGCTCGACGGGAACAAGCGGCGCGGGAGGCGGCGGCACCTCGGGCGGCACCATGGCTTCAACCTGGGGTGCCGGAGGCGGCGGCTCGTCCTGGACCGGAGGCGGCGAAAGCTGCTCTTTCGGCGGATCCTCGGGCTGGTCCATCTTGGCTGGCACAGGATCCGGCTGGTCGATCGACGGAGGCGCCGCCGGCGCGCTCGTGGCCGGCATAAAGGCGACGTCGAATGCCGGTGCTTCGGCGCGCGTCTCCGGCTCCGGCCTGAGCCAGAGATAGGTCACCGCAAGTCCGACATGGAGCGCCAGAACGATGACCCCAGCCGCAACCCACAGCGCGAACTCGCCGGATTGATCCGGGCGATCGGCATCGACCGTGAGGACGGTCACGGCGAACTCCTGCTCTCGAGCGCCACCAGCGCGACCTTCTGATAGCCCGCGTCGCGCAGCAGGTTCATCACCTGCATGACCTCGCCATAGGAGAGCGACTGGTCGGCCCGCAGAAACACCCGCTGCTGACGATCGGCGCCAGTGGCGGCATCGAGCGCGGCGCCGATATCAGCGCGGGCTACCACGTCATCACCAACCGCAAAGGAATGATCCGCCTTGAAGGTCACGAAGACGGGCTTATCCGGCCGCGGCTGCTGCTCTGATGTCGAGGACGGCAGATTGACCGAGATGTCGACGGTCGCAAGCGGCGCGGCCACCATGAAAATGATGAGGAGGACCAGCATGACGTCGATGAACGGCGTCACGTTGATTTCGTGCGCCTCGGCATAGTCGTCGTCGCGTTTGGCAAAACTGATGGCCATGCCTCACTCCGCCGATTGGGCGATGGACAGCGCCGGGGCGTCGGCCGCGCGCGGCCCCCGCCTGATGTCGAGTGCGAGATTTTCCCGCTCGAGATCGCGGCTGAGCAGGCGCAGGATCGCCACCGAGGCATCGGTGAGATCAGCGCGGTAGCCGCCGATGGAGCGCACGAAAACATTGTAGATTACGACGGCCGGGATTGCGGCGACGAGTCCGAACGCGGTCGCCAGCAGCGCTTCGGCGATGCCCGGCGCAACGACGGCGAGGTTCGTTGTGTGGGCGCGTGAAATGCCGACAAAGCTGTTCATGATGCCCCACACCGTGCCGAACAGCCCGATGAACGGCGCGACCGCGCCGATGGTCGCAAGCACGCCCATCCCTCGCCCGATCTGGCGCGCAGCTGCGCCCTGGAGCCGTTCGAGCTCCCAGGCCACGCGTTCCTTGATCCCCTCGGCTGAGAGGTCGCGCGACCTGTCGAGCTCATCCTCGGCCGCCGCAACAAGCCGGATCACCGCGCTTCGCTGCCCCGCGAGTTGCGTGATCCCGCCGAACAGAGACGGACATGACATCAGCACCATGGCGGCCCGCCGCGCCGCGCGGCGGGCGAGGCGCAACTGAATCGTCTTGACCAGCAGGACGGTCCAGGTTGCAACTGATGCCAGCGCAAGCCCGATGATGACGGACTTCACCACGATATCGGCGTGAAGAAACATGCCCCATGGCGACAGCGCATCCGGCAGCGGACCAACGCTCGGGACTCCCGGAACAGGAGCCGCCTCTTCTGCCAGGGCATTCAAGGGCACGAGCATGGCAATCGAAACAAACCCGGCGCCGAATACTCTGCCAGATCGCGCGCTTTGCCAGGACTGCATCCGTCGCATCGGGAGATTGCGCATCGACTTTTCCTCCGCTTTCTGCAACGCCCGCCTTCTTGCCGAGGCGATCAGCCCTGGCTAGAGGGTGCACCGCCCGCATCCGTGCTTCAAGAAAGACGCTGCAGAAAAAGTCCCGTGTGCGTCGGGAAAAAGTCCCGAGCACATTGCGACATTCGTCCCCGATTTCGTCGGACCGGCGTGTAGATCACGCGCTTCAGGGCCGCATCGTCGTTGGCCTGGAAGCTCGCATCGTCGTACCTGAGGTCACGGCCTTGCGATCAAGTGATTTGCCCGTGACGGGCAGCCAGCTTGCGCTTTTCCCGTCGCGCCGCCCCTTTTCGATCGAACATCGGCGTGCACGAAGATCGAAATTCGTAAAGCCTTTCAAAGCTGATCCTCCCGTCAAGCCCTCCCGCGAGGATGAGGCCACGGTCGGGCCTCATGGTTCGAGACGCCGCGCAAAGGCGCGGCTCCTCACCATGAGGGTCTCATGACGCGGTATGGCTGGAGCGTCAGTCCAGCTCGACGACTTTGCCGTCGACCAGCGACACGCGCCGGTCCATGCGGCCGGCGAGCTCCATGTTGTGGGTCGCGATCAGCATCGCGACCCGCGTCGCCTTCACGAGCTGCATGAGCGCATGGAAGACGTGCTCGGCGGTGCCCGGATCGAGGTTGCCGGTGGGTTCGTCCGCGAGCAGGCAGCGCGGCGCGTTGGCGACCGCGCGGGCGATCGCCACCCGCTGCTGCTCGCCGCCCGACAATTCGGCCGGCCGGTGCGTGACGCGTTCGGCGAGGCCAAGATAGCTCAGGATCTCCGTGGCGCGCTTGATGGTCTCCGAGCGTTTCAGCCCGCGGATCATCTGCGGCAGCATGACGTTTTCGAGCGCGGTGAATTCGGGCAGCAGCCTGTGTGACTGATAGACGAAGCCGATGTCGGTCCGCCTGATATTGGTGCGCTCGGCGTCGGTGAGCTGCGAGGTCGGCGCCCCCGCGACATAGACCTCGCCTTCGTCGGGACTTTCCAGCAGGCCCGCGATGTGCAGCAGCGTCGATTTGCCGGATCCCGACGGCGCCACCAGCGCCACCGACTGGCCGGCCCACAACGCGAGCTTGACGCCATCGAGGATGGTCAGCGGCGCCTCCCCCTGTATGTACCGGCGCTTTATCTCGTGGAGATAGATGACCGGTACATCGTCCGCCCCCTGACCCATCAGCCCCTCACTCGTAGCGGAGCGCGTCGACGGGGTCGAGACGCGCAGCACGCCAGGATGGATAGAGCGTCGCCAGGAAGGACAACGTGAGCGCCATGATCACGACCGCGCTGGTCTCGCCGAAATCGATTTCGGCCGGCAGCTTGGACAGGAAATAGAGTTCTGGCGAGAACAGCTCGGTCGATGTCAGCCAGGACAGGAACTGCCGGATCGCTTCGATGTTCAGGCAGATGATCAGTCCGACGAAGAATCCGACCATGGTGCCGACGACGCCGATCGAGGCCCCGGTGATCAGGAAGATGCGCATGATCGCGCCCTGCGAGGCGCCCATGGTGCGCAGGATCGCGATATCGCTGCCCTTGTCCTTCACCAGCATGATCAGCCCGGAGACGATGTTGAGCGCCGCCACCAGCACGATCATGGTCAGGATCAGGAACATCACGTTGCGCTCGACCTGCAGCGCGTTGAAGAAGGTCGAGTTGCGCTGCCGCCAGTCGACCAGGAACACCGGACGCCCGGCGGCTTCCGTCACCGCTTTGCGGAACACGTCGATGCGGTCGGGATTGGTGGTGAAGACCTCGATCGCGGTGACGTCGCTGTTGCGGTTGAAATAGCCCTGCGCCTCCGACAGCGGCATGAACACCATTCCGGAGTCGTATTCCGACATCCCGATCTCGAACACCGCCGCGACCTTGTAGGGCTTGATGCGCGGTGTCATGCCCATCGGCGTGACAGCGCCCTTCGGCGAGACCAGCGTGACGCTGTCACCGGCATGCAACGACAGCTGATCGGCAAGCCTTCGCCCGATGGCGACGCCCTGCCCGCTGTCAAAGCCATCCAGCGAGCCCTGCTTGACGTTCTTGGCGATCGAGGTGAGGTTGTTCAGATCATCCGACCTGATGCCGCGCACCAGGACGCCCGAGGCATTGAACGGCGAGGACGCCAGCGCCTGGCCGTCTACGACCGGCGCGGCCAGCCGGATGCCCTGCACCTGGCTGATGCGATCGGCGACATCCTTCCAATCGGTCAAAGGCGATTCCAGCGGCTGCACCAGAAGGTGCCCGTTCAAGCCGAGGATCTTGTCCAGCAGTTCCTTGCGAAAGCCGTTCATGACGGCCATCACGATGATCAGGGTCGCAACCCCGAGCATGATGCCGAGGAAGGAGAAGCCAGCGATGACCGAGATGAATCCTTCCCTGCGCCGCGCGCGCAGGTAACGACCCGACAGCATCCATTCATATGCCGAAAAGGGCGCGGTTTCGACGTGCTCGTTCATGGTGCCATCCATTGTCCGATAATCCCATGATTCGCGGCGAATGTGGCCGTTCTGGCCGCATATTCGGGTGCGCCCGGTGGATAATCCTAACCGGTCAGCCGTGCGATCGCATCCGCCGGCGAGAGGGTTTCGCGTATTCCGTCGCTGCGCCGCTTGATCTCCACCTTGCCCTCGGCAAGTCCCTTCGGTCCGACCATGATCTGCCAGGGAATGCCGATCAGGTCGGCAGCGGCAAACTTGGCGCCGGCGCGCTGGTCGGTATCGTCATACAACACCTCGACACCCCTGGCAGATAACTCACGATAAAGTTTTTCACATGCCGCATCGGTATCCTCGGCGCCCTGCTTCAGGTTGAGAATGACCGCCTTGAACGGGGCAACCGCCTCGGGCCATTTGATGCCGGCATCGTCATGACAGGCCTCGATGATGGCGCCGACCAGCCGCGAGACCCCGACGCCATACGAGCCGCCATGGATCGCCACCTCGTTCCCGTCGGGACCCGCGACCATGGCCTTCATCGCGTCGGAATATTTGGTTCCGAAATAGAAGATCTGGCCGACCTCGATGCCGCGGGTGTGGACCCTGTGCTCGGTCGGAACCTCGCGCACGAAGCGCTCGGAATCGTGGACGTCCTCGGTCGCGGCATAGAGCGAGGTCCACTGCTTGATGATCCGCGTGAGATCGCCGTCATAGTCGACGTCCTCGCCGGGGATCGGCAGATCGAGGATCTGGCGGTCGCAATAGACGCCGGACTCGCCGGTCTCGGCAAGCACGATGAATTCGTGGCTGAGGTCGCCGCCGATCGGTCCGGTCTCGGCGCGCATCGGAATGGCCTTCAGCCCCATGCGGGCGAAGGTGCGCAAATACGCGACGAACATCTTGTTGTAGGCGCGCCGCGCGCCGGCCTCGTCGAGATCGAAGGAATAGGCATCCTTCATCAGGAATTCCCGGCCGCGCATCACGCCGAAGCGCGGACGCTGCTCGTCGCGGAACTTCCACTGGATGTGGTAGAGATTGAGCGGCAGGGTCCGATAGGATTTCACATAGGCGCGGAAGATCTCGGTGATCATCTCCTCGTTGGTCGGCCCGTACAGAAGCTCGCGCTTGTGACGGTCTGATATCCTGAGCATCTCCGGACCATAGGCATCGTAGCGCCCGCTCTCGCGCCAGAGATCGGCAAGCTGCAAAGTCGGCATCAGCAATTCCAGCGCGCCCGAGCGGTCCTGCTCCTCGCGCACGATCTGCTCGATCTTCTTCAACACTCGATAGCCCAGCGGCAGCCAGGCATAGATGCCCGCCGCCTCCTGCCGCAGCATGCCGGCACGCAGCATCAGGCGGTGCGAGACGATCTCGGCTTCCTTGGGATTCTCTTTCAGGATGGGCAGGAAAAACCGGGACAGTCGCATGGGACAGGGCTCGGGAAGAATCGGAGGGATGGTTGGGCAGTGAAAGCGGATTGGCACGAAAAACACAAGGCGCAGGTCAAGGAAAGGCGCTAAGCGCAGATTTTTTCGGCGTTTTTTGACTTCGACGCCCCCTGGACCCGTCGCCTCCGAGGGCGCCCCGGACGGCACCCAGGGAATAAATCGCGGCCTGGCTTGCTCATCCCTTCGGCGATCCGAAGTCAGAATGCTCAAGGGAAATCATGGACAGCAAATTACCCAGCACCGTCAAGGCATTGTTGGTCCGGAACTCAGCTCGTTCGCGGCTCTGCGGCCTGACCGTTCTCCTGGTCGCATCATTGACGACTGCGACCGCGGAGGCGGCAGGCGACGCCGCGCGCGGCGAAGCCCTCTATCGCGATTGCCAGGCCTGTCACGCGTTCGACAAGAACCAGATAGGCCCGATGCACCGCGGCGTCGTCGGCCGCGCTGCCGGCACCGTTGCCGGCTTCGACTACTCGGAGGCGTTGAAAAACGCCAAGATCGTCTGGACCGAGGCCAACCTCGACAAGTGGCTGGCCGACCCGGAAATCCTCGTTCCCGGCTCGAAAATGTTCTTCAGCGTCGACAAGGCAGGGGACCGCGCCGACATCATTGCCTTCCTGAAGGAGCGCGCCAAATGAGTGGCGCGCCCCTCACATCTTCTTCATGCCCGACTGCCCGTCCATCTTCATGTCCATCTTGCCGCTGTCGGCGGCGGGGCCCTTGGCGCCCATGCCCTCGACATTAAGGGAGACCGCGACCGTGCCCGCCTTCTCGAACTGAAGCGTGACCGGCAGCTTGTCGCCCTGCTTCAGCGGAGCCTTCAGATCGAGCATCATCAGATGATAGCCGCCCGGCGCGAGCTTCACGGTCTTGCCGGGCTCGATGGTCAGGCCGTTCTCGAGCAGTCGCATGGTCATGACGCCGTCCTTGACCGCCATTTCGTGAACTTCGATCTTGCCGGCAAAATCGCCGGAGACCGTGACCAGACGGTCGGGCGCACTGCCCTTGTTCTCGATGGTGAGAAAGCCGCCGCCGGTCTTCGCGCCGCGCGGCGTGGCGCGGCTCCAGGCCTGGCTGATGACGAGGTCACCGGCCTTGACGTCCTCGGCTTTTGCCGGCGCCGCAAGCAGACAGCTCACCATGATACCGAGCATGGCGAGGCAGGCGAGCGGCTTGAAGATGCGATCAGAGATGTCCATTGCACTTGCTCCTGTCGAATGATGTTACGGGTGAATCATGGGATGCTGCAGCCCAAGCGCCCCCACGATGGCGAAGACGGCAAGACCGAGCGCGATCTCGATCACGCTGTTGCGCGCAAGCTGCCGTGAAACATCCGGATCGGCCGCCGCCGTCGATGCAAGTTGCGGCGTGAGCCAAAGCCGGTTGACGCCGGCAAACGCGACCATCACGACGACGACCGCGACCTTGACCAGCAGCAGCTGGCCATAGGCGGTGGCGAGAAGCACCTGCCAGGTGCCGACAATGATCCAGGCGTTGATCGCACCCGACAGCACCAAGGCTGCCACGGCGACGATACCCAGCATCGAGAATCGGTTGACGGCATTCAGCTCCAGCTTGCGCCAGCCCGGCGTTCGACTGCGGGCGCTCGACTTCAACAAAGGCACCAGCAGGACGAGGCCGCCGATCCAGGCCGAAGCGGCCCACAGATGCAGGACGTCAGAGATAAGATGCAGGATCCCGAGATTGCCGGCAGTCGATCCGGCATGTCCGGTCCAGGCGATCGCGCCGCCAAATGCCAGCGCCGAAACCCGCGTCAACCGGCGCAGCGGCGGCCAGGTCCGCTCGCCCGCGAGACTGATTGCAAGCAAAACGGCCAAACCCAAGCGGATCACCGTAACCTGGCCGAATTGCGTCACCTCGACCACGGTGGTGAGCCCCTCCTGCGTCAGCGCCTCCCAGAGCGAAAGACCCGTGATCTGCATGGTCAGCAGCAGCAGCCAGCCGAGCCCTGTCACCACGGCAATGACGAAACTCGTCCACGCCGCCCGCCGGACCTGCGAGGCAAGCATCGGCGCGGCGTCCGGCGCGGCCGCGGAGGCAGGTTCGGCGACGACGGTGCGAAAGATCAACGCCCCGACCAGGATCGCCGTTGCGGCAAAGTGAACCGCGCGCACGGCGATCAAGCCGTCGCCCAACCCTGCCTCCGACCAGGTCACTGTCCGACCTGGAAGGTGAAGTTGCCGTCGGTCGTGTGGGTGTCGACCGACAGCACGCGCCAGTTCACGTGGTAGGTGCCGGTGCCGCCCGGCTTCAGCGAAATCGACATCTGGCTGCCGCTGACGCGCGCCTTGCCGCTGTCGATGCGCTGTCCGGCGTCATTGGTCACCGTGATGGTCGAGAAGGCCGGCTCGAGCTTCTGTGTGAAGGTGAGCGTCACTTCGCGTGGCGGCGATGCAACCTTGTTGCCAACCCGCGGCTCGGCGTGATCGAGAAACGCATGAGCGCCGGCCTCCCCCGTTGCAAGCAACAGGGTCAGCGCGGCTGTCCAGATCAAAGATGCAGGTCGCATGGCTTAGTTCCTTGCGAACGGGCTTGCCGGGGCGCTGGACGGGCCGAACAGCGGCCGGCCGATGCCGTGCGGATCGATGTCATCGAGGAAGAAGTGCAGCTGCCCGATCACCCCGACATTGCTGCCGCTTTGGTGGTTGATCGGAACCAGTGCCTCGACGCCGACCTGGAACGTGTTACCGACCCAGATGACCCCGGGACTGATGGTCCCCGTCGTCAGCGTTCCCGAGGTGAGCGTATTGGCCACGGGCGTCTGCATATTGAATTCGACCAGAGGAATGAGATGGTTGATGAAATCGGGCAAGCCGAGATCGATCACAGCCGATTTCAGATAAGGCATGCTGTACTGGATCGATCCGCCCCAATTCAGCACCCGCGGATGAAATTCGGTGTCGAAGGAGAGATCGCCGGTGTCCGGGTCGATGCTGGCCGTGGTCGTCGAATTCTGACCCGGGATCGAATAGCCGACCTGTCCCGTGATCGCCACCGGCCGCAGCCAGGACATGCTGTCGGGCAGATCGCCCATCCCTTTGCCGAAGTAGATATTGGGCGTGTAGACGTTGAACGACTCCGCGCCGACGCTCGACGACCCCGTCCCGCCCCATTCCACGCTGAGGCCGACCGACATCACGAACTCATGGACCGGGTCCTTGAACACGCGATATTTGAACGTGGTGTCAAAATTCTGAAATCCGTTGGCGCCGGGCGCCGTCGGATCGACCATATTGAGGAAGGTGTACGTCGTGCCGAACGAGATCGCGAAATCCTCGGTGATGCGCTTGGAAAATTCGGCGGAAATGTCGTGCTGCCGCACCGGCGGATCGTCGCCGGTGTGGAAGCTGTCGACTGTCGGAAGCGCGAGTTCGTCGTTGACGCCGGGATCGTCGATCGTGAGCGTGGCTGGAAAGAAGCGATTGCCGACGATTTCGTGGGCAGAGCTTTTGGGGACGCAAACGAGCGCGACGGCGAGCCCGGACAGGCCCGCACACGCCCAACGGATGGACATAGCTATTCTCCGAAACTGAGTGATTCGACGTTAGAAAACGATAGAGCGGCCGTCGCCGGCCACAAGCTCACGCCGAATGCGGAGGCGCACGCGCCTGTGCAGTGAAGTGGTTGCGCGATCGCAGAATGGCGCGCGCATCCTCGCGCCAGATGACAGGCGCGGCGTTGATGTGAGGAATCGAAAATGCGATAGGCTGCGGGGCGTCGAAGGATGCGTGGCCCTGGGCCAGACAGCAGATCGCACAGCCGCCGTCCTGCGCGTGCCGATCGGTCCCCTGGTCAGCCGATCCCGGCGGCGCCGAGGGATCGCTGTGGCAGATCTGGATCGCGCCCAGCGGATCGGAAGCGGCAATGGCGGCGGCCCAGCAGCCGGCGATCGGTGCGAGAATCTGCACCGCGAGAGCGATCAAAATGATCGGAAGAAATTTTCGCAGCCGTTGCCGCATAAGCCTGTTCACCCAACGCCATTGCGTAACACCCGAGTCAGCCGAAGTCGAGTTTCAGCCGCGATTTTCATCCGCTTGGCGTACATTTTCCGGACGGATGTCGCCGCCGCACCGTCATTCGCGCGTTCGGAAAATGCCACGCAGGCTTGCAACTTTCGAGCGATGATCGGCTGTGCGTCTCATTGCGCTCGTCGACGTCCGAGAAGTCAGTGACAAAAAGCGCGACACAAAAATCTTCGCACAAAGATTGAGCAGCTCGATCGAATGAAGCTCGATTGCATCAGATCCGACTTATTATGTTACCTCGATTTTGGAACCAGCGCAGCTCTGTGCAGCCAAAGGAAGCCGTTCTCGAACATTACCTAAAGTGCAGGTAATTTGAACAATCGTTGCCGAAAAAGATGACAAGACGGAAAAGTTGGTCTACCAATTCGGGCCCAGGCTTCCGCAAGGAGAGTCTGGTGGTCCAAGTCTCGGGAGGAGCCCTGACGCGCAAAAGCAGCGTCGCCCGTCAATCAATATCAAATTCAAATCGGGAAAACAGGGTCGACACAATTTCTCGAGCAGGGCACGCTTCCCTGCTCTTTCTTTTTTGCGAGACTGCTTTCGCGACATCGCACCTTCCGACGCAGGCGCGATGGGGCGCGCGCAAGTGGCCTCCCCCGCTCAAGAACAAGCAAAGTCTTCGCATTCTCGCGCCGCTATGCGCAATCCGATCCAACGTAGTTTTGAACTGGCCGCCGAACGCTGCGAGGATCTGACCCCGCTGGTGTATCGCCGGCTGTTTCGCGCGCATCCCGAGACGGAGCCGATGTTCGCGCGCGACACAGGCGGCCACATCAAGGGCTCCATGCTGGCGTTCGCGATCGATGCGATCCTCGATCTCGCGGGAAGCCGCCGCGGGACGTTCCGCATGATCGCATGCGAGGTGGAATCGCATGATGCCTATGGCACATCGCGCGAACTGTTCTTTGCCTTCTTCGGCGTGATCGTCGAAACCCTGCGCGAGCTGCTCGGGACTGACTGGTCGACCGAGTACGACGAAGCCTGGCGCACGCTGGTGAATGAGATTGAAGCCGTGATCACGCAGGACGCCGTGTAGGCGCGGGCCGCGCCGCACATTGCCCACCTTTTGGCCGTTGGCAGCTTGGCTTCCCGCACCGCAACGAGCGCATTGGATCAAAGTTTGAGACTGCACGGATGGCGCTGATGCAGAGACTGTGACAGACTCTCTCCCATCCGCGGTGCGCACCAACGACGCCGGCGGTCAAGAACAAATGAACCAAGGGAGCAAGCGATGTCCGGGAATGACAAACCCTCTACCACCAGACGCAACCTACTTCAGGCGGCCGCGACCGCCGGCGCCGCCACGACCCTGTTTGGCGGATTGAGCATACCGGCCATGGCCGCCGAAATGGCGCGGTCCGAGAAGCCGCTGAAGGCCGCCTTCTCCAATGCCGGCCTGCAGGCGACCTGGTGCGCCCAGGGCAAGCAGGCCGCGGAAGCGTGGGGCAAGCTCTTCAACGTCGAAGTCACCTGGTTCGATGGCCAGCTCGACGCCGTCAAGCAGCGTGCGGCGATCGACAACATGGCCTCGCAGAAATGGGATTTCGTGGCGATCCAGGCGTTTGGCATCGGCACATTGACCCAGCCGGTGCAGAAGATGATCGATGCGGGCACGCCCGTCATCGACATGGACACGCTGATTGCCCCGCTCGACCAGATCAACGTTCATTCGTTCCTCGCCCCCGACAATGAGTTCATGGGCGCCTCGGTGACGCAGGCGCTGGTCAACCAGCTTGGCGGCAAAGGCAAGGTGATCATGACCCAGGGCGCGCTCGGCCACACCGGCGCACAGGGACGCGCCAAGGGCTTCACCTCCGTGGTCAAACAGTTTCCGGGCATCGAGGTGCTCGACACCCAGCCCGCGGACTGGGACGTCTCCAAGACGGCGCGACTGTGGGAGACCTATCTCACAAAGTACCCGCAGATCGACGCGGCCTTCTTCCACAATGACGACATGGCGCTCGCCGCCTACAACATCATGAAGGCGCACAACCGCACCAACATCCTGATCGGCGGCGTCGACGCCATGCCGCCGGCAATCCAGGCGGTCGCCGAAGGCCGCATGTTCGCAACCGTCCGCAATCCGTCCTGCCGCATCCATGGCGGCGCGATCGTGGCCGGGGTTGCGGCTATCGTCTCGGGCGAAAAGACCGACAAGGGCATCCCGAAGAACGTGGTCACCGATGGTCCTGTCGTGACCAAGGCCAATGCGCCGGGTATGCAGTGGATGGAGGATCACTTCCTGATCTGAAGTCGATGTCGGACGGCCGCCCGCCCATCCTCGAGCTCAAGGGCATCACAAAAGCCTTCGGCGGCGTCGAGGCGCTCCGTGGGGTCGACTTCGCGCTTCTCCCCGGCGAGATCCATGGTCTCGTCGGCGAGAATGGCGCGGGCAAGAGCACGCTGATGAAGATCATCGCCGGCGTGCACACGGAGTTCTCCGGCCGCTTCGTGCTGGATGGGCGCGACGTGCATTTCCGGTCCGTGCGCGATGCGCGCGCGGCCGGGATTGCGATGGTGCACCAGGAGCTCAGCGTCGCGCCCGATTTGTCGGTCGCCGAGAACGTCTTTCTCGGCGCACAGCCGACCAACCGCTTCGGCATCGTGCAATGGCGGCTGATGGCCCGGGAGGCCGGTCAGCAGCTCGCCCGGCTCGGGATCGACGTCGATCCGAATGCAAGGCTCGGCGACCTGCCGATCGGACTGCAGCAGCTGATCGAGATCGCCCGCGTGCTGTTCTCCGGCGCGCGCATCATCATTCTGGACGAGCCGACCTCGGCGCTGTCGCCGCCGGAGGTTGAGCGGCTGTTCTCGACCTTGCGGCGACTGCGCGACCAGGGCACCGCCATCGTTTTCATCTCGCATTTCATCGAGGACATTCTCCGCGTCTCCGATATCGTGACTGTCTTCCGCAACGGCAGGAAGGTCGCGGAGACACGAGCCGCCGCGACCAGCAAGGGCGCGTTGATCGAGGCCATGATCGGCCGCGGCGGCGAAGCGCTGGAGGAGACCTACACCCACGATATCGCGCTGCCGCCAAAGGCCGACGGCGCGGTGGCGCTGGAAGCCAACCGGCTCTCGCTCGCCCGCAGCCTGCGCGACGTCTCCTTCCAGGTGCACGCCGGCGAGGTGCTCGGCGTCTATGGCTTCATGGGTTGCGGGCAGCTCGAGCTCGCCCGCATCCTGTTCGGCAAGCTTGCACCCGACAATGGCGAACTCGTCGTGGCCGGAGGCGGCAAGGCGTTTGGCAACACCGCCGATGCCAGGCGGGCCGGCATCGCCTATGTTCCCGAGAGTCGCCGCGCCATGCTCTTCCACCAGGAGCCGGTCTACAAGAACATCTCGATTGCGATCCTCGATCGCATCTCATCGCTGTTGCTCAAGCCGGCACAGGAGCGCGCCATCGCCGACCGCCAGGTCGCGCAGTTGCAGATCAGGCCGGCCGCGGTCGACCTCGACCTCGGCATGCTCTCCGGCGGCAATCAGCAGAAGGTGGCGCTCGCGAAATGGCTGACCCATCCGCCGCGCGTGCTGGTGCTGTGCGAGCCGACCCGCGGCATGGACGTCGGCGCCAAGAGCGACGTGATCCAGATCATCCGCGACCTGCGGGCCCGGGGACTTGCGATCATCGTGCTGTCCACCGAACCCGAGACGGTGCTTTCGCTGGCCGACCGCATCATCGTTCTGAAGCGCGGCGAAGTGGTGCGTGAATTTGCGGGCGAAGCGATCAGCAAGGATCGCCTCTTGGAAGCGGCGTAACGGAGACGCAGGGCATGGCGACCGGTGAAGGTGTGACGATCCCGGAGGCGAAGCGGCAGCGGTCGCACAGGCTTAGCCTCATCCTGCGCTCGCAGATGCGCAATATCGCGCCGTTCCTGACCCTGATCTTCCTGTCGGCCTTCTTCGCGATCGCAAGCCCCTCCTTTGCGACGATCGACAATGTGGGCAACATCCTGACCCAGGTTTCGGTCACCGGCATCATCGCCGTCGGCCTGACCTTCGTGATCCTGTGCGCGGAGATCGACCTTTCCATCGCCAGCATCGCCAACGTCACCGGCATCGCGGTGGCCTATTTCACGATGCAGGAAGCTTACGTGAACATCGCCAACGTGCCGCTGCCGGGCTGGGCGGCGATCCTGCTCGCGCTCGTGCTCTGCGCGCTGCTCGGCTTCGTCAACGCGTTCGGGCTGACCGTGATCGGGATCCCCTCGTTCATCATGACGCTCGCCATGATGCAGATCGCGGCCGGCATCTCCGCGCTGCTGGTGCGCGGGCAGATCGCCTACAAGGTGCCCGACCTGATCGCAACCCTCGGATCAGGCTCGATCGGCGGCATCCCATGGATCGTGATCGTCGCGGCCGTCATGCTGCTCGCCGGCCATCTGGTGCTGACCTACACCCGCTTCGGCCGCTACGTCTACATGGTCGGGGGAAATCGCGAGGCGGCGGAATATTCCGGGCTGAACGTGAACCTGATTCTCAGCGCCGTGATGGTCATCTCGGCGGTCTGCGCCGGGATCGGCGGCATGCTTGGGGTGGCGCATTTCGGCAGCGCGCAGCAGAACGAGTTCGACACCTATCTGCTCGATTCCATCGCCGCCGTCGTGGTCGGCGGCACCAGCCTGTTCGGCGGACGCGGCGGCATCGGCAACACCATCGTCGGCCTGTTCGTGCTCGGCGTCCTCAATAACGGGCTCGATCACGTCAATATCGACAGTTTCCTGAAAATCCTGATCCGCGGCCTCATCCTGCTCGCCGCGCTCGTCATCAACGTCTATGCGCAGCGGCTGCGCGCCAAGACGGTGGAATAAACTTGGGTGAGCTGGATCCGCACGGGAGCTGCGCCCCCTCTCCCCGTTCTTTACGGGGTCGCGCGAGCAAAGCTCGCGCTGTGAGGGTTGGGGTGAGGGCTCTTTTCATGCGCGCAGCAAGTGGAGAATCCCCCTCACCCGGATCGCATCTGAAGATGCGATCCGACCTCTTCCCGCAAGCGGGGAGAGGTCGAAGACCTCGCCTATCTGCTGAAATCCGGCTGCCAGCCGCGAAGCGCGCGCGCCGCCTTGGTTACCTTGTCGATCGTCGGAAACGATGGCGTATCCAGCATCATGGTGCGGGCCAGATGCAGGCTGCGAGCCTCGCAGACCGCGCGGCGCTTCAAGTCCTCGATCAGTTCGAAATCGATATTGTGCGCCAGCCCAAGGATGCGGCGGATCGTCTTGGCGGCGGCAAATCCGACCGTGTCCTGGAACAGCCGGTTCAGATAGCCTTGACGCTCGCGCTCCAGCCGCGCGGCGCCGGCCGCACCTTCGAACAGGATTGCCGGGTAGGCATCGCCCTTGGCCTCGCTCCGCCACAGCGCGAGAAATTTGCCGGCAAATTCCGTCCACACCGTCTCGATCGCGTGCAGCACCCAGGTCTCGAACGCCTGACGTTCGCTCAACTCGCGCTCGTGGCCGTCGGACGCGAAATAGGCCATCAGCAGATTGGCGACGATGGCGCCGACGTCGAATCCCATCGGCCCGTAAAAGGCGAATTCCGGATCGATCACCTTGGTCTCGTTCTCGGTCACCATGATCGATCCGGTATGGAGATCGCCATGGATCAGCGCTTCCGGAGAGCTCATGAATTTGAGTTTCAACCGCGAGATCGCAACATGCAGGTCGAGGTCTTCGCGAAAGCGCGCGGCAGTCGCATCCAGGTAGGGCTGCGTCCAGCGGTTCTGCTCGGCCTTGCGGTAGGGATCGGTGAAGATCAGGTCCTCGGTGATCTTGCAGAGCGCATGGTTTCCGGCAAACGCCGCGATGCCCTCCTTCTTCTGCGCGGCCGGAACAGCGAGGTCGGACGACAGGAACAATGTCCGCGCCATGAACGTCGTGATGTCCTCGACGAAGCGCGGATAGCAGGTCCCGGCAACCAGCCCCTTGCGCATGATGATATGCGGCTCCAGCAATTCCATCGCGGTGAGCGCCAGTGTTTCATCGTGGTGCAGCACGGCCGGCACCAGACCCGGCGCAAGGCGCGCCTGATGGGTCAGCGCCAGATGTTCGTAATGCGCGCGCGACAATGGCAAGGGCCAGCTCTCGCCGACCAGGCGCACGTAAGGTAGCGCCTGTTTCACCGCGATGCCGCCGCTCGGTCCCTTGACGATGAAAACGAGGTTGAGATTGCCGTCTCCGACCTCGGTGACCGACCAGGCCTCGGGCGATCCACCGAGCCTGGCCGCGATTGCAGGCAGCCTGCCCAGATAGTCCCTCAAAGCGCTGTCAGCGAGAATGCGATAGCCGCCCGGCGTCGGCTGCGGAGCTACGCGTGAATCCATCTTGTGGCCTCTGTCCGATCGCGAAAGGAGCGGTCTCAGTCCCGTTCGAGGAAGCTCGATCCAATATCGGCCTTTTTCTTGATTGGATCGTAGTCGCAATAGACGCCGTCGGCGACCAGCGTATAGCTCGCAATCACCGTGTATTTGTCGAGCTTGACCGAATTCAAACCGACGATCGATGTGTTCTTGCCGCCGTTCCATTTGAACGGCGTCGAACTCTGCGCTCGTTCGCAGGCGCCCACGGCCTCGGCGAACACGTAGCCCTCGACAAAGGCTTTCATGGTGCGGATTTGCACGGCGAGGCGCCAATCGACATAGAAGGCGGCCGCAAGCCCCGCGGCGAGCAGGACCAGAAGCCCGGCAACAATACGCTGAAACATCATGCTTCCCCCTCGCCGAGCCTTTCCCTGAGGCTCAGATCTTTTTCTAGAACGGCATCCCCATCAGCTTCGACAACCGCTCGACCGAAAGCCAGCCTTGATAATAGGCGAACATCGCGATCGCGAAAATGATCGCTGAAAGCACCGTATTCCAGAACAGCTTCTTGCCCATCAGGGTGGCGACGGGCGCTCCGGGATCGGTACCAGGCGCGCCACCGCCCTCCTCGTGCTGGCTGCGCACGCCGAACGGCAGGGTCAGGAACAGCGTGGTCCACCAGATCACGAAGTAGATCGCGAATGCGGTTGAGACGGCATAGACCATGGCTAGCGCATAACAATTTTGAGTTGAACTGCTGCGGCATCCGAGGTGCGCTCCCTCTCCCCGCCTGCAGGGAGAGGGTGGGGGAGAGCGGGAGTCGAAAGGGACCGAGATCGCGGAGAATCCCCCTCACCCGAAATTCCCGCGGAGCCTGTCATCGGGCGGCGCTTCGCGCCGACCCATTGGCGTGAATTTCGACCTCTGCCCGCAAGCGGGGAGAGGTGAACAGCTCCCGCGGCTCGACTGTTTCGGACTGGATCGGTCACACTAGGCCTGCTCGATTTCGACCAGCGCGCCGGAAAAATCCTTCGGATGCAGGAACAGCACGGGCTTGCCGTGCGCGCCGATCCTGGGCTCGCCGTCGCCGAGCACCCGCGCGCCTTCCCTGATCAGGATATCGCGCGAGATGATGATGTCCCTGACCTCGTAGCAGACGTGGTGGATGCCGCCATCGGCATTGCGCTCGAGGAATTTCTTGATCGGCGAGGCCTCGCCGAGCGGCTGGATGAATTCGATCTTGGTGTTGGGCAGCGTCACGAACACGGTGATCACGCCATGCTCGGGCAGCGGCACCGCGGGTGAAATCTCGGCGCCGAACGCGGCGCCATAGATCCTGGCGGCTTGTTCCGCGTCCTTCACCGCAATCGCGACATGATTGAGCCGACCCAGCATCTTGTCACTCCCTTCTCTTGCGCGTGTTCTCTTTTCGCAAACAGGTCCGTCCGCTCCCCAGACCTGACACAGGCTTCACACAACCAGAACGTGCACGAGACAGAGCGGCTTCTTGCCCCAATGCTCGTTGACGATGGATCGCACCGCACGCCGTATCGATTCCGCCATTGCGTCCGGATCGCGCCGGCGCGCCCGCGGCAGTCCTTCGGCCGTCGCGACCACCGTGTCGAACACGATGTCGTCAAACGCCTCGCCTTTCGTATTCTTCTCGGGGATGCCGACCAGATCAACCTCGGGATCCTCGGCGAGCTCGCCTTTTTCGCTCACGGCCAGCGCCACGAAGATGCATCCCGCAAATCCCATCTTGCGCCGCTCGACCACGGCGCGCGACTTGGCGTCTTCCAGGATGGTTCCGTCCTTGTAGAGCCGCCCGGACGGCAGCTCGCCGATGATGCCGGGATCGCCGGGCCCGAGCTTCACCAGATCGCCATTGCGGCAGGTCAGGACCTTTGGAACCCCCGCGGCGCGTGCGAGCTTCGCGTGCTCGGACAAATGCAGCGCCTCGCCATGGACCGGGATCAGGATCTGAGGACGGACCCAGGAAATGATGTCGCGCAGCTCGTCGCGCCGGGGATGGCCGGAGACATGGACGAGATGAGTGCGGTCAGTGATCACCTCGACGCCCTGCCCGACCAGGCCATTGATGATGGCGCCAACCGCCTTCTCGTTGCCGGGGATCGTGCGCGAGGAGAAGATCACGCAATCGCCCCGGTTCAGCGTCACTTGCGGATGGTCGTCGCTGGCGATCCGAGCGAGTGCCGCGCGCGGCTCGCCCTGGCTTCCCGTGCATAGCGCCAGCACCTTGTCCGGCGGGAAATGGCCGTAATAATCGGTGCCGCGGAAATTCTGCACCCCGTCGAGATAGCCGGTCTCGCGCGCCACCTGCGCCACGCGCTCCATCGCGCGGCCGACGATCACGACCTCGCGGTCGGCCGCTTTCGCCGCGTCCGCCACGGCCTTGATGCGCGCCACATTGGAAGCGAACGTGGTCACGGCGACGCGCCCCTTTGCCGCCTTCACCAGCTCCGCCATGGTCTTGGCGACCTCGGCCTCGGAGGGCGAACGCCCCTCGCGCACCGCATTGGTGGAATCGCCGATCAGCGCCAGCACGCCGGCATCGCCCAACTCGCGCAGCCGCCGCTCATCGGTCGGCGGACCCACGGTCGGGGTTGGGTCGATCTTCCAGTCGCCGGTATGCAGCACGGTGCCGACTTCGGTGTGGATCGCAAGCGCATGCGATTCCGGGATCGAATGCGCCACCGGAATGAACTCGACGTTGAACGGCCCGATATCGACGCGGCCGCCCGAGGGAATGACCGTCACCGGGATTTTTGGCGGATTGCGCTCGGCCGCGCATTTGGCCTCGAACAGCGCGGCGCTGAATTTGGTCGCGTAGACCGGACATTTCAGCTTCGGCCAGAGATCCATGAGGGCGCCGAAATGATCCTCATGGGCGTGCGTCAGCACGATCCCCAGGAGGTCCTGCCGTTCCTTTTCGAGAAAACGAATGTCCGGCATGATGAGGTCGATGCCTGGCAGATGCTCCTCGTCGCCGAAGGAGACGCCGAGATCGACCGCCAGCAGGCTGCGCTGATGGCGGTTGCCTAGCCCATAGACCGACAGGTTCATGCCGATCTCGCCAACGCCGCCGAGCGGCGCAAAGGTCAATTCATCCGGCCGCGCCATTAACCTGCCCCCGCCGAGGCCGCTGAGCCGAAATAGACGTCGCCGGCGCTGACCGGAATCCTGTTCCCCGCGGATGTCCGCACGATCATGCAGCCCTGCTCGTCGATGGTGTCGAAGACGCCTTCAATGATCGAATGTCCCGATTTGATGGCGACCGCCTGCCCAAGCCCGGCCGCGCGATCGAGCCAGGCCTTGCGGATCTCTGCAAAGCCGCGGCCAAAATTCCAGATAGCACGAAACTCCGCCCAGGCGTCCGACAAAGCGATGAACACATCCTCGGCGCTGACCTGGATTCCGAGCGCTGCGAGCGACGTTGCCGGGGTCCGCGTCCCCTCGGGCGCCGCAACCACATTGGTGCCGATCCCGACCACGACGGCCAGCCCTGCTCCCGGGAGACTCTCGGCCTCCAGCAGGATGCCGGCAAGCTTGTGCGGGCCGGCCAGCACATCATTCGGCCATTTCAGGAAGAAGCTCGTGCCCGCGCCCGAGCGCAGCGCCGCCTCCACGCTCAGCCGCCGCAGCGCGGCCTCGAGCGACAGGCCGGCAGCAAAGCCCAAGGTCGCAGCGACCGAGGGCGCGACCTCCATGACTTCAAGGATGCTGCTGGCAAGATTCCCAGGTGGGGCGATCCAGGGACGATGCCGCCGCCCGCGGCCCGCCGTCTGCTCCGTGGTCACGAACCAGATCGGGCCGCGCTCGCCCGCGCGCGCCCGATCCAGTGCCTCCGCATTGGTCGAACCGATCTGATCGAAGGCCGCTAACCGATAGCCTGCGGATATGGCGCGCGGGCCGAGCGAGAACGGCATCTAGAACAGCGATTTCGCGGCCGCGCTGGCGGCACCCACCAGCGGCCCCGGATACACCCAGAACAGGATGTTGAAGAGACCGCCGAGCGCCAGCACCGTGCCGACTTCCAGCCGCAAGGGGTCGACCCGGCTCAAGGGCTCCTCGAAATACATCACCTTGACGATGCTGAGATAGTAGTAGGCGCCCACCACACTGGTGAGCACGCCGATCACCGAGAGCGTAAACAGGCCAGCCTTGATCGCCGCGACGAAGACGTAGAATTTCGCGAAGAAGCCGGCGAGCGGCGGAACGCCGGCCAGCGAGAACAAGAGCATGGCGAAGAAGAAGGCGAGCAGCGGATTGGTGCGCGAGAGTCCGGCGAAATCGCTGATGGTCTCGACCGCCTGCCCGTTGCGCTTCATGGCCAGGATGAAGGCGAACGAGGCTAGCGTCATCGCAACATAGATCGCGATATAGACCAGGACGCCCTGCGCGCCCTCGACTGTCCCGGCCGCGAGCCCGACCAGCGCAAAACCCATATGGCCGATCGACGAATAGGCCATCAGCCGCTTGATGTTGCGCTGCCCGATTGCCGCGAACGAGCCGAGTGCCATGGAGGCGATCGACACGAACACGATGATCTGCTGCCATTGTGTGACAATACCCGGGAAGGCGGTGAGCGTCACGCGCGTGAACACGGCCATGGCTGCTACTTTTGGCGCCGAGGCAAAGAAGGCGGTGACCGGCGTCGGTGCGCCCTCATAGACGTCGGGCGTCCACATGTGGAACGGCACCGCCGAGACCTTGAAGCAGAGCCCGGCCAGCAGGAATACGATGCCGAACACGATGCCGGTGCTGCCGGTCTTCGCGGCCGCCGCGATGCCGGCGAAGCTCACGGTGCCGGTGAAGCCGTAGATCAGCGAGGCGCCATAGAGCAGCATGCCCGACGACAGCGCGCCCAGCACGAAGTATTTTAGGCCGGCTTCGGTCGATTTTGCGTTGTCGCGGTTGCTGGCCGCGACGACATAGAGCGCGAGCGACATCAGTTCGAGGCCGAGATAGAGCGAGATCAGGTCGCCGGCCGAGATGAGCACCATCATGCCGAGTGTCGAGAGCACCACCAGGACGGCATATTCAAAAATGCGCCGCGACGGGTCGGACAAGAATTCCGACGACAGCACGAGCGTCACCACCGAGCCGATCAAGGCGACGATCTTGAGGAAGCGCGCGAAATCGTCGACGATGAAGCTGCCGCCAAAAGTCGTGAGCTTGCCCGCCGGCAGCGTCAGCTCCAGCACGCCGGTGACGATGAGGAGCACGACCGCAAGGCCGGTGACGAGGCTCGTGGTGCCCTGCCCGCGATAGGCCCCTAACATCAACAGCACCATGGCGCCCGCGGCGAGCACGAGCTCGGGGACCACCGGCAGCAACTGATAATCAAAGCTCATGGCGAATTATCCCGTTACTGCATCAGCGCGGCCGCTTTCACGGCCGTCACGGCGGAGGCGTAGTTGTTGACGAGCTGCTGCACCGAGGCTGCCGACATGTCGAGCACCGGCTTCGGATAGACGCCAAACCAAATTGTGAGCGCGATCAGCGGGAACAGCGTGAGGCATTCCCGGAACGTCATATCTTTCATGCTCATCAGCGCGGGCTTCACCAGCGCCCCGAAGATGATCTTGCGATAGAGCCAGAGCGCATAGCATGCCGACAGGATCAGGCCGAAGCTGGCTAAGAACGCCGTGGGGACTGCGACCTTGAAGGTGCCGAGCAGCGTCATGAACTCGCCGATGAAGCCGCTGGTGCCGGGCAGCCCGACATTGGCCAGGGTGAACACCATGAACACCATCGCGTAGAGCGGCATGCGGTTGACCAGACCGCCATAGGCGGCGATCTCGCGGGTGTGCATGCGGTCGTAGACGATGCCGACGCAGAGGAACAGCGCGCCGGAGACGATGCCGTGCGAGATCATCTGGAACACGCCGCCGGCGACGCCCTGCATGGTGCCGGCGAAAATGCCCATGGTGACGAAGCCCATATGCGCCACCGAGGAGTAGGCGATCAGCTTCTTCATGTCCTCCTGCATCAGCGCCACCAGCGAGGTGTAGATGATGGCGATCACCGAGAGCGTGTAGATCAGCGGCGTGAAGTCGTGGGACGCCAGCGGGAACATCGGCAGCGAGAAGCGCAGGAAACCGTAGCCGCCCATCTTCAACAGGATCGCGGCCAGGATCACCGAACCCGCCGTCGGCGCCTCGACATGGGCGTCAGGCAGCCAGGTGTGGACCGGCCACATCGGCATCTTCACGGCAAAAGACGCAAAGAACGCGAGCCAGGCCCAGGTCTGCAGGGACCGCGGCACCGCCGTGTGCATCAAGGTCGGAATGTCGGTGGTGTTGGCGTTCCAGTACAGCGCCATGATGGCGAGCAGCATCAGCACCGAGCCGAGGAACGTGTAGAGGAAGAACTTGAAGGAGGCGTAGACCCGGCGCGGCCCGCCCCACACGCCGATGATCAGGAACATCGGGATCAGGCCGCCCTCGAAGAACAGATAGAACAGCACGAGGTCGAGCGCGGAGAAGGTGCCGACCATCAGCGTTTCCAGGATCAGGAACGCCATCATGTATTCGCGCACCCGTACCTTGACCGATTTCCAGCTCGCGATGATGCAGAGCGGCAGCAAGGCGGTCGTCAGGATCACGAACGGCAGCGAGATGCCGTCGACACCCATGTGATAGGTGATGCCGGCCGCAAGCCAGGGCGTCTTCTCGACGAACTGGAAGTCGGTCACGCCGGCATCGAAGCGGGCCACCAGGATCAGCGAGATCGCAAAGGTGATCAGCGTGGTCCACAGCGCGATCCAGCGCGAGTTGCGGCGCGTGGCCTCGTCATCGCCGCGGACGACGTAGACCAGCAGCGCGCCGACCAGCGGCAGGAAGGTGACGACCGAGAGAATGGGCCAGGTTGTCATTACTGGCCTCCAAAGCCGAACATGAACCAGGTGATCAGACCGGCGACCCCGATCAGCATCGCGAAGGCGTAGTGATAGAGATAGCCGGTCTGGATTTTTACGACGTTACGCGTGACATCGAGCACCCTGGCCGAAACGCCGTCCGGGCCAAAACCGTCAATGACGAAGCCGTCGCCCTTCTTCCAGAGCGTATACCCCAGCCATTTCGCCGGCCGCACGAAGATGAGGTCATAGAGCTCGTCGAAATACCATTTGTTGAGCAGGAAGCGATAGAGCAGCGGCTGCTGCTCCGCGAGCTCGACCGGCAGATAGGGCCGACTGATATAGAACACGTAGGAGATCGCAAGCCCGATCACCATCATCAGAGTCGGCAGGAAGCCGAGCAGATACGGCATCTGCTCCATGTCTTCGAGGATGTGCGGATTCATTTTCACCGACTCCCGGAAGAACTCCTCGACGCCATGGGGACTGACGAAGATCTCCTTGAATGGCAGGCCTGAAAGGATCGAGCCGGCCGCAAGCACGCCGATCGGGACCAGCATCCACATCGGGCTCTCATGCGCGGCCTCATAGTGCTCCCTGTCGTGCGGCTGGCCGAAGAAGGTCTTGAAGATCAGGCGCCAGGAGTAGAACGAGGTCAGGCCGGCGGCCACCACGGTCAGGAGATAGGCATAGGTCCCGAACGGATTGTGCGCGGCATACGCCGATTCGATGATCGCATCCTTGGAGAAATAGCCCGCGAAAAACGGAAAGCCGGTCAGCGCCAGGGTGCCGATGCACATCACGGTGAAAGTGTAGGGAATCTTGCGCCAGAGCCCGCCCATCATGCGGATGTCCTGCTCGTGATGCATTGCATAGATCACCGAGCCTGAGCCCAGGAACAGCAGCGCCTTGAAGAAGGCGTGGGTGAACAGATGGAACATGCCGACCGAATAGGCCCCCGCCCCCATCGCCACGAACATGTAGCCGAGCTGGGAACAGGTCGAGTAGGCCACGATGCGCTTGATGTCGTTCTGCACCAGGCCGACGGTCGCGGCGAAGAACGCGGTGGTGGCGCCGAAGAACATCACCACGGCCTGCGCATTCGGCGCGAGCTCGAACAGCGGCGATAGCCGCGCCACCATGAAGACCCCGGCGGTCACCATGGTCGCGGCATGGATCAGCGCCGAGACCGGGGTCGGGCCCTCCATCGCGTCCGGCAGCCAGGTGTGCAGCAGGAACTGGGCCGACTTGCCCATCGCGCCCATGAACAGCAGCACGCAGATCAGCGTCAGGGCATCTGCCTGCCAGCCGAAAAAATCGATGGTCTTGCCGACGAGGCTTGGTGCGGCGCCAAAGATGGTCTCGAAATCGACCGAGCCGATCATCATGAAGACGGCAAAGATGCCGAGCGCGAAGCCGAAATCGCCGACGCGGTTGACCACGAACGCCTTGATCGCAGCCGCATTGGCCGACGGCTTCTGGTACCAGAATCCGATCAGCAGGTAGCTTGCGAGACCGACCCCCTCCCAGCCGAAGAACAGCTGCACCAGATTGTCCGCGGTCACCAGCATCAGCATCGCGAAGGTGAACAGCGAGAGATAGCCGAAGAAGCGCGGTCGATAGGGATCCTCGTCCATGTAGCCGATCGAGTAGAGATGGACGAGCGACGACACGGTCGTCACGACGACCAGCATGACGGCGGTCAGCGTGTCGGCGCGCAGCGCCCAGGCCACCTGCAGATCACCGGAATTGATCCATGGAAACAAGGCTATCCGCGCGTCGTGATGCAGGAAGCCGACGTCGACCAGCGCGAACCAGGACAGCGCGGCGCAGACGAACAACAGCCCGGTCGTGATCAGTTCGGCCGGCCGCGATGCCCACGCCGGCGGCTCGGCCGCGGCCTGGTGGTCGTCATGGCCGTGAGGGTCGGCCGCGTGGCCGTCGTGGGCCTGCGCGGCGTGGTTGTCTGCACCATGAGCGTCATCATGATGCTCCACGGTGTCGCCGGAAGGGCAGCGTGCATGCGCGCCGATAAGCGAGATCAGGCCGGCGAGAATGGCGCCCACGAGCGGCAGAAAGACGATTGCCTGGACCATAATGGGGTCAGCCCTTCATCAGATTGACGTTTTCGACCTCGATCGAACCGCGGTTGCGGAAATACACCACCAGGATGGCAAGCCCGATTGCAGCTTCAGCCGCAGCCACCGTCAGCACCAGCAGCGCAAAAACCTGGCCGACGATGTCACCGAGGAAGGTCGAGAACGCGACCAGATTGATGTTGACGGCAAGCAGGATCAGCTCGATCGACATCAGGATCACGATGATGTTCTTGCGGTTGAGGAAGATGCCGAGGATGCCGAGCGTGAACAGGATCGCGCCGACGGCGAGGTAGTGTCCGAGACCGATGGTCATTTCACCCACTCCGCGGCGTCCGTATCCTGCAGGGCCTGTCCCGACGCCACCTTGCGCAGCGCCATCGCCATGGCCGGCGTCCGGGCATTCTGCACGTTGATGTCCTGCCGCTTGACGTTCGCCTTGTGGCGCAGCGTCAACACGATCGCGCCGATCATGGCGACCAGCAGCACCATGCCGGCGAGCTGGAAGTAGTGGATGTATTTCGTGTAGAGCACGAGCCCGAGCGCCTCGGTATTGGAGACATTGGCCGGGATCGCCGCCGTGATCTGCTTGGCGGTGCCCGGATTGATCACCCAGAAGCCGACGGTCAACAAAAGCTCGAACAGGAACACGCCGCCGATCACGAGCCCGATCGGCATATATTCCAGAAAACCCTCGCGCAGCTCGGTGAAGTCGACGTCGAGCATCATGATCACGAACAGGAACAGCACCGCGACCGCGCCGACATAGACCACGATCAGGATCATCGCCAGGAACTCGGCGCCCATCAGCACGAACAATCCCGAGGCGTTGACGAAGGCCAGGATCAAATACAGCACCGAGTGCACGGGATTGCGCGAGACAATCACCATGACCGCGGAGGCCACGCAGACGCCGGCGAACAGATAGAAGAAAAGGGCGGAAAGGATCATTGCCCGGCCCCCGTCATTCCGGGGCGCCTCGCAGAGGCGAACCCGGAATCTCGAGATTCCGGGTTCGATGCTAGCGCATCGCCCCGGAATGACTTGGAGTAATCCGAAAAAGTCATCCCCATCCCCTCACCGGTACGGCGCGTCGAGCTCGATTGACTTGGCAATCACGCGCTCCCAGCGATCCCCATTGGCGAGCAGTTTCGCCTTGTCATAGTAAAGCTCCTCGCGCGTCTCGGTCGCGAATTCGAAGTTCGGCCCCTCGACGATGGCGTCGACCGGGCAGGCTTCCTGGCAGAGGCCGCAATAGATGCATTTCACCATGTCGATGTCATAGCGCACGGTGCGGCGGGTGCCGTCGTTGCGGCGGGGACCTGCCTCGATGGTGATGGCCTGCGCCGGGCAGATCGCCTCGCACAGCTTGCAGGCGATGCAGCGCTCCTCGCCGTTCGGATAGCGCCGCAGCGCATGCTCGCCGCGGAAGCGCGGCGGGGGCGGGTTCTTCTCGAACGGATAATTGATGGTCGGCTTCGGCTGGAAGAAATAGCGCATGGCGAGAAAGAACGCCGAAACGAATTCGGAAAGCAGAAGCGAACGGGCCGTGGCGTTGACGTTGATGCTCATGGCAGCCTCACTGCGGCGCGATGCCGGCGAAATGCAGCACGCCGGCGACGATGACCACCATCGCCAGCGAGATCGGCAAAAACACCTTCCAGCCGAGCCGCATCAGTTGATCGTAGCGGTAGCGCGGCACGATCGCCTTCGCCATCGCAAACAGGAAGAACATGAAGAAGAGTTTTAGCGCGAACCAGATCACCCCGGGGATCCAGTTGAAGGGCGGCAGGTCGATCGGCGGCAGCCAGCCCCCCAGGAACAGGATGGTCGCCAACGCGCACATCGTGGTGATGGCAACATATTCGCCGAGCATGAACAGCAGATACGGCGTCGAGCCGTATTCGACCATGAAGCCCGCGACCAGCTCGGATTCCGCTTCCACAAGATCGAAGGGCGGCCGGTTGCATTCCGCCAATGACGAGACGTAGAACACCACGAACATCGGGAACAGCGGCCACACATACCAGTTCAGGATGGAGAGCTGCGGCAAGCCGATCAGGCTCGCAAACCCGTGCAGCTTCTGGGCTTCCACCACGGCCGAAAGGTTCAGCGTGCCGGCGCAGAGCAGCACGGTGATGATGACGAACCCGATCGAGACCTCGTACGACACCATCTGCGCCGCCGAACGCAGTGCGGCGAGGAACGGATATTTCGAGTTCGACGACCAGCCGGCCATGATGATGCCGTAGATCGACAGCGAGGAGATCGCGAAGATGTAGAGGACGCCGACATTGATGTCGGCGATCGCCCAGCCGAGATTGGTCGGGATCACGGCCCAGGCGGCAAGCGCGAGCACGCAGGAGACCAGCGGGGCCAGCAGGAAGACGCCCTTGTTGGCGCCGGCCGGGATGATCGGCTCCTTCAGCACGAACTTCAACAGGTCGGCGAACGACTGGAACAGTCCCCAGGGGCCGACCACATTGGGGCCGCGCCGGATCTGCACCGCCGCCCAGATCTTGCGGTCGGCGAGCAGGATATAGGCAATCGCGATCAGAAGCACGACGAGCAGCAGGACGCTCTCCGCCACCATGACGATCAGCGGCCAGAGGAAGCCGGTCCAGAACGAGCTTGCGAAGAAATCAGCCATCAGGTCACGCTCACTCCGCTGCGCGCAGCATTTTCCCGGATGCAAGACGCGAGCATTCCGCCATGACGGCGGAAGCGCGTGCGATCGGGTTGGTCAGATAGAAATCCTCGACCAGCGGCTTGAACGGCGTCTTTTCCAGCGTGCCGCCGTTCCCCGCCAGGGCCTTGATGTCCTCAGCCTTGCCCGGCTCGATCTGGTCGAGGCGCATCAGATGCGGCACCGCCTTGAACAATGCCTGCCGCAGGCTTGCAAGCGAATCATATGGCAGCCTCTTGCCCAGCGCATCCGACAGCGCGCGGATGATTGCCCAGTCCTCGCGCGCCTCGCCCGGGGGAAATGCGGCGCGGCCGGCCATCTGCACCCGGCCCTCGGTATTGACGTAGATGCCGGACTTTTCGGTGTAGGCGGCACCGGGCAGGATCACGTCGGCGCGGTGGGCACCTTGGTCGCCATGAGTGCCGATATAGACCACAAAGGTCTCATCCGGCACCTTGATCTCGTCGGCGCCGAGCAGGAACAGCACGTCCAGCGTGCCGAAGGTGGTCATCTGCGCGGCGTTGAGGCCGGTCCCGGCAAAGCCGACGTCGAGCGCGCCGACGCGCGAGGCGGTTTCGTGCAGCACCCCAAAACCGTTCCAGCCATCCTTGATCGCGCCGACATCGCTCGCGATTTTTGCCGCACGCGACAGGATCGCGGCGCCGTCATGCCGTGCAATCGCGCCTGGGCCGACCATCACGATCGGATGCTTGGCAGCTTTCAGCACCTCGGCGAAGGAATGCTTGGCCGCGGCGAGATCGCCGAGCGAATCCGTGCCGGCGCCGATATGCTCAAAAGTGTAGGTCAGATCGGGCTTCGGGCCGATCAGCGCGATCTTGAGCTGGCCGCTTCGCCAGCGCTTGCGAATCCGCGCGTTGAAAACCGCGGCTTCCTTGCGCGGATTGGCGCCGATGATCAGCAGCGCGTCCGCCTGGTCGATGCCCGCGATCGTCGGATTGAAGATGTAGCTGGCGCGGCCGGCCCTGGGATCGAAGGCGTCACCGCTCTGCACCGCGACGTTGGTCGAGCCGCATTTGGCCAGCAGCTCCTTCAGCGCGAACATCTCCTCGACCGCAGCGAGATCGCCGGCGATCGCGCCGAGACGCTTGCCGTCGAGACGCGCCGTCTTTGCCGCAATCGCGGCGAAGGCCTCCGGCCAGGTCGCGGCGCGCAGCTTGCCATTCTCCCGGATGTAGGGCCGGTCCAGCCGCTGGGTGCGCAGGCCATCGACGATGTGGCGGGTCTTGTCGGAGATCCACTCCTCGTTCACGGCCTCGTTGATACGCGGCAGGATGCGCATGACCTCACGCCCGCGGGTATCGACCCGGATCGACGAGCCGACGCCATCCATGACATCGATCGACTGGGTCTTGCCGAGTTCCCAGGGCCGCGCCGCGAAGGCATAGGGTTTTGAGGTCAGCGCGCCGACCGGGCAGATATCGACCAGATTGCCCTGCAGTTCGGAGCTCAGCGCTTGTTCCAGATAGGTCGTGATCTCCATGTTCTCGCCGCGCCCGGTCGCGCCCATCTCCGGCACGCCGCAGACTTCCGCAGAAAAGCGGACGCAGCGCGTGCATTGGATGCAGCGGTTCATCGAGGTCTTGACCAGCGCGCCGAGATATTTGTCCTCGACCGCGCGCTTGTTCTCGGCAAAGCGGCTGGTGTCGACGCCATAGCCCATCGCCTGGTCCTGCAGGTCGCACTCGCCGCCCTGGTCGCAGATCGGGCAGTCCAGCGGATGGTTGATCAGCAGGAACTCCATCACGCCTTCGCGCGCCTTCTTTACCATCGGCGAACGGGTGGAGATTTCCGGCGGCTCGCCCTTCGGGCCCGGACGGCAGTCGCGCACGCCCCAGGCGCAGCTCGCCACCGGCTTCGGCCCACCCTTCACCTCGACCAGGCACATCCGGCAATTGCCGGCGATCGAGAGCCGCTCGTGGTAGCAGAAGCGCGGAATTTCGGCGCCGGCGGCCTCGCACGCCTGCAACAGCGTGTACTCCGGCGGAACATCGATCTCTTTGCCGTCGATGATGAGCTTGGTCATTCCACTTACTCCGCCGCGACCATGTGCGCGGGATCGAGAACGCCCGCATCATCGATATCGGCCTTGTGCGTATATGCGTCGATCCTGGCCTCGATCTCGTGACGGAAATGCGCGATCAGGCCCTGAATCGGCCAGGCCGCGGCGTCGCCGAGCGCGCAGATGGTGTGGCCCTCGACCTGCTTGGTCACTTCCAGGAGCATGTCGATCTCGCGCTTATGGGCGCGGCCGTCGGCCATCCGGGTCAACACCCGCCACATCCAGCCCGTTCCCTCGCGGCAGGGCGTGCATTGGCCGCAGCTCTCGTGCTTGTAGAAATAGGAGATGCGCGCGATCGCCCGGATCAGGTCTGTCGACTTGTCCATGACGATGACGGCGGCGGTGCCCAATCCCGAGCGCAGCTTGGAAAGGCTGTCGAAGTCCATCGGCGTGTCGATGATCTGCTCGGCCGGGACCATGCGCACCGACGAGCCACCGGGAATCACGGCCTTGAGGTTGTCCCAGCCACCGCGGATGCCGCCGCAGTGTTTTTCGATCAGTTCCCTGAACGGGATGCCCATCGCCTCCTCGACATTGCAGGGGCGCTCGACATGACCGGAGATGCAGAACAGCTTTGTGCCGACATTGTTGGGCCGGCCGATGGCGGCAAACCAGGCCGCCCCACGGCGCAGGATATCGGGCGCGACCGCGATCGATTCCACATTGTTGACCGTGGTCGGACAGCCGAACAGCCCGACATTGGCCGGGAACGGTGGTTTCAGCCGGGGCTGGCCCTTCTTGCCCTCGAGGCTTTCCAGCAGCGCCGTCTCCTCGCCGCAGATATAGGCGCCGGCGCCGTGTGCGACATAGAGATCGAACGGCCAGCCGTTGACATTGTCCTTGCCGATCAGTTTCGCCTCATAGGCCTGATCGATCGCGGCCTGCAGGTGCTCGCGCTCCCTGATGAACTCGCCGCGGACATAGATGTAGCAGGCATGCGCGCCCATCGCGAAGCTCGCGAGCAGGCAGCCCTCGACCAAAAGATGCGGATCGTGCCGCATGATCTCGCGGTCCTTGCAGGTGCCGGGCTCGGACTCGTCGGCATTGACCACGAGGTAGCTCGGCCGGCCGTCGGTCGATTCCTTCGGCATGAACGACCATTTCAATCCGGTCGGGAAGCCGGCCCCGCCACGGCCGCGGAGACCGGAGGCCTTCATCTCGGCGATGATCCAGTCACGGCCCTTGTCGATGATCGCTTTCGTACCGTCCCAGGCGCCGCGGTTGCGCGCGCCTTCCAGGCCCCAGTCGTGCAGGCCGTAGAGGTTCTTGAAGATGCGGTCCTTGTCGTCGAGCATGAAGACTTTCCCGATCAGCGGTTGGACTGCCTGTAGGCAAGGCCGGCGGCGCAGCCGCCGAGCACCAGCGCCCACAACAGGCTCGTTTCAAGCGATGCATTCAGCGTGTAGCGCTGCAGCACGAAAAAGAAGGCCGCTGCCGCGACGGCGTGCAGGGCGATATACCGCCAATGCTTCATCACGGCTCCCCTCCCGGGTCCGCGCAGGTCCGCTATCAGATCACGCCTCATGTCGTTTCCTTCAGCGTGGTCGGCCCCGTGATGGGCGCGGAGAACTGGCGGCCGTTCTGCGGTCCGGGTTTCGGCGAGTTGCCGGAGGCGAAGCCATCCAGCACCTTGCCAAAGCTTTCGCTGGTGAGGTCCTCGTAGGTGTCCTTCCAGATCAGGACCATTGGCGCGTTCACGCACGCGCCCAGGCATTCGACCTCTTCCCAGCTGAAATTGCCGTCCTTGGACAGATGAAACTGGTCGTGATGGATGCGGCTCTGGCAGACCTCGATCAGGTCGCCCGCGCCGCGCAGGCGGCAGGGCGTGGTGCCGCAGACCTGGACATGGGCCTTCTTGCCGACCGGCTGCAGCTGGAACATGGTGTAGAAGGTCGCGATCTCCAGCACGCGGATGTAGGGCATGTCGAGCAGGTCCGCGACCGCGCGGATCGCGGCTTCCGAAACCCAGCCCTCATGCTGTTCCTGGACCCGCCACAGGATCGCGATCGCGGCCGAGGCCTGACGGCCCGGCGGGTACTTTGCAATTTCGCCTTTCGCAAACACCAAATTCTCTTCCGTGAACGTGAAGCTCGCGGGCTGCAATTCCTTCGGGGCAAGTCGGCGGACGGACATGGTGCGTTCAGTCTTTCATTGCATGCGGCGCGCGGTTTTCGCGTTCAGCGCGTTGATGCGGTCGAGCCAGAACGCGCTTGCTGTGCCGAACACGTTGTAGCCCACGTGAGTGGAGACCTTGATGCGGTCGAGGATCGACAGCTCGGTCACGGTTTCCATCCGCTTCGAGCGCGGATCGAACACGATCAGCTTGAGCGGCGTCTGGTCGAGAATGTAGCGCGACACGGTGTGGTCGGGATCGTTGCCGTGCTCCTCGCACAGGATCACGCTGTCGGCGGCAAGCAGCCGCGCGCCACCCTTGATCGCCTCGATCTCGACGCCCTCGACGTCGAGCTTGATCAGGTATTTTCCGCCTCCTTCGACCTTGCCGTCGTCGATCAGGTTGTCGAGCGCGATGACAGGGACCTTCTCGCCGCCGCCGTTCGCAGCCCCGGCAATGCTGAAGGCTTCATGCTTGGTGCCGGACAAGGTTGCCGTGCCCCGCGCGGATCCGATCGCGCATTTGATGGCCTCGAAGCGCTCACCGTTGATCCGCGCATTGTTGGCAAGCTTCGGAAAATTCTGCGCCGATGGCTCGATCGCGATTACCTTGTGCGCGCCGAACGGTTTGCTCGAGACCAAGACCGACCAGTAGCCGTAATTGGCCCCGCAATCGATCAGGACGTAATCGACATCCCCTGAATCTTCGAACAGCAGCTCGAGTTCGTCCTCGTAGGTGTAGGCGCGGTTGAGCAGCTTGCTCCAATAGCCGTCACCATAGGGAAACTCGAACACGGCGTCGTTATTGAGCCTGATCGCGATGTTGCGCTCCGGCAGCGTCTTGCGCAGCAGGTTGGCGCAGCGATTGTAGCCGAAATGCGAGAAATGCGACGAGATCTTCGATCCCGTCGAGAACGCCAATGCCGCCGTCCGCTCCCACAGGTTCGCGCCCTCGAGAATCCCCGAGCTGCGGTCAAACTGTATGGGCGGCATCGCCGTCACCGATCGACCTCTCCGAACACGATGTCGAGCGAGCCGAGGATCGCCGAGATGTCGGCCAGCAGATGCCCCTTGCAGATGAAATCCATTGCCTGCAGATGCGCAAAGCCCGGCGCGCGGATCTTGCACTTGTAGGGTCTGTTCGACCCGTCAGCGATCAGATAGACGCCGAACTCGCCTTTCGGCGCCTCGACCGCGGCATAGACCTCGCCTTCGGGCACACGCACGCCTTCGGTATAGAGCTTGAAGTGATGGATCAGTGCTTCCATCGAGCGTTTCATCTCAGCCCGGCGCGGCGGCGCGATCTTGTTGTCGGCGACCACGACCGGCCCCTGCCCCTCCGGCGCGCGCAGCTTCTGGATGCACTGCTTCATGATGCGCACCGACTGGCGCATCTCTTCCATGCGGATCAGATAGCGGTCGTAGCAGTCACCGTTCTTGCCGATCGGGATGTCGAAATCCATCTCGGCGTAACACTCGTATGGCTGCGCCTTGCGCAGGTCCCAGGCGGCGCCCGAGCCGCGTACCATCACGCCGGAAAATCCCCATTCCCAGGCCTGCTGCAGCGTCACCACGCCGATGTCGACATTGCGCTGCTTGAAGATGCGGTTGGCCGTCAGCAGCCGGTCGAGGTCGTCCACCACCTTCAGGAACGGGTCGCACCATGCGTCGATGTCGTCGATCAGTTTTGGCGGCAGGTCCTGGTGCACGCCGCCGATGCGGAAATAGGCCGCATGCATGCGTGAGCCGGAGGCGCGCTCATAGAACACCATCAGCTTCTCGCGCTCTTCAAAGCCCCACAAAGGCGGGGTCAGCGCGCCGACGTCCATGGCCTGCGTGGTGACGTTGAGGAGATGCGACAGGATGCGGCCGATCTCGCAATAGAGCACCCGGATCAACTGGCCGCGGCGCGGCACCTCGATGCCGAGCAGCCTTTCGGCCGCGAGGCAGAAGGCGTGCTCCTGGTTCATCGGCGCGACATAGTCGAGCCGGTCGAAATACGGGATTGCCTGCAAATAGGTCTTCTGCTCGATCAGCTTTTCAGTGCCGCGATGCAAGAGACCGATATGCGGATCGACGCGCTCGACGACTTCGCCGTCAAGTTCCAGCACGAGCCGCAAGACGCCGTGCGCGGCCGGGTGCTGCGGTCCGAAATTGATGGTGAAATTGCGCAAGGCAGGGCTTTGTTCATTCATGGCGCGCCCTCCACTGAAGGAGCGAACAGGGAGTAGTGAATAGCGAGCGGAATCACGATTTCGGCCCCGCTTTCTCATCGCCTGGGAGCACGGGATAGTCCGCCCCCTCCCACGGCGAGAGGAAATCGAACTTGCGGAATTCCTGGTTGAGGCGGACCGGCTCGTAGAGCACCCGCTTCTCCTGGTCGTCGTAGCGCACCTCGACGAAGCCGGTGAGCGGAAAATCCTTGCGCAGCGGGTGGCCGTCGAAACCGTAGTCGGTCAGGATGCGCCGCATGTCGGGATGACCGGTGAAGATCACGCCATAGAGATCGTAAGTCTCGCGCTCGAACCAGTCGGCGCCAGGAAACACCTCGATGATCGACGGCACCTGCGTGGTCTCGTCGGCCTCCGCCTTCAGGCGGATGCGTGTATTCAAGGTCGGCGACAGGAAGTGGTAGACCACGTCGAACCGCTTCTCACGGCCGGGATAGTCGACTGCGGTGATATCGGTGATGTTGACGAAGCGGCAGGTGGGATCGTCGCGCAGATGTTTTGCGATCTCGACGATCTTTTCCGCCTCAATCGCAATCGTCAGCTGGTTGAACGCCACGGAATGACCGAGCGCGGCGCCCGGAAGCGCGCTCACGATTGTCTGCCCCAAGGCGTCGAGCTTGCCGTCGTCCATGACAAAAACCTTCAGCGTTCGATCGTGCCGGTGCGCCGGATCTTCTTCTGCAGGAGCAGCACGCCGTAGAGCAACGCTTCCGCGGTCGGCGGGCAGCCCGGCACGTAGATATCTACCGGAACGATGCGGTCGCAGCCGCGAACCACCGCATAGGAATAGTGGTAGTAGCCGCCGCCATTGGCGCACGAGCCCATCGAGATCACATAGCGCGGCTCGGGCATCTGGTCGTAGACCTTGCGCAGCGCCGGCGCCATCTTGTTGGTCAAGGTGCCGGCCACGATCATGACGTCGGATTGCCGCGGCGAGGCGCGCGGCGCGAAGCCGAAGCGCTCGACGTCATAGCGCGGCATCGACACCTGCATCATCTCGACCGCGCAGCAGGCGAGCCCAAAGGTCATCCACATCAACGAGCCGGTGCGCGCCCAGATGATGAGGTCGTCGGCGGCGGCGACGAAGAAGCCCTTGTCCGACAGTTCGCGGTTGACCTCGAGGAAATACGGATCATTGGCGCCGGCCGGCTTGCCGGTGGCGGGATCAAGAATACCAGTCGGGGCCCGCGCGATCGCCGGCCCGGTTCCCTGAGTTGAGGCGGTCAATCCCATTCGAGTGCGCCTTTCTTCCATTCATAGGCAAAACCCACCGTCAGCACGGCGAGGAAGACCACCATCGACCAGAAGCCTGTCGCGCCGAGCTTGCCGAACGCTACCGCCCACGGAAACAGGAACGCCACTTCGAGGTCGAAGATGATGAAAAGGATGGCGACCAGATAGAAGCGGACGTCAAACTTCATCCGGGCATCATCGAATGCGTTGAATCCGCATTCATAGGCCGAGAGTTTCTCGGGATCGGGCTGCTGGAACGCGACTACGAACGGGGCGATCAGCAGCACCAGGCCGATCGCGGCGGCCACCCCTATAAACACCACAAGTGGGAGATAATTCTGCAGGATGCCGGTCATCGGCGCCACCTTGATGCTCGCGGGTTCGGAAACCGCCGCGGATTCGCGTTCATTGGAATTGTTCTGCAGGCTTAGCGCAGCGCAACAGAGGGCGCAAGACAAGCAATGTTGACGGTTTGCACCACGCCGGAGAACCGGAAGTAGGCGTTGCTGCAACCTCTCTCAACGCACAGGCCGATGCCAACTGACGGCGTCAGGGCGAAACCGCCCTCGAGCCTCAGCCCAGCTCCCGCTCCGCCGCAAGCATCGCCTCGGCCTTCACCGTCAGGCGGTCGATGTGATCGAGCAGCATCGTCACATCGTCCTCGGACAACCCCTCCAGCAAGCGCTGCGTGCGTTCCTGCGCACCGGCGACGATCGCATCATGGGCGGCAAGTCCGGCCCGGGTCAGGCAGACCAGCACTTCCCGGTTGTCCCGCGGATTGCCCGATCGCGCCACCAGCTTGCGCGAGACCAGACCGGCGAGCGCCCGGCTGATCTGGCCCTTGTCCATGCCGACCGCGTCGGCAAGCCGGGCGACGCTCAGCGGCGGCCGCCGCCCGAGCGAGGCGACCAGCCCGAACTCCACCGATGACAGCCCGGCCAGGCGCTTGTAGCGAATGATGGCGCCGCGCTTGAGGAGATTGGCGAGCACCATCAGCCGCGACGACAGCAGCGCCGTGATCGGCGCCAACTCCGCGACCTCATCCGTCAGCGCGACCTGTTCTGCGTTCTCGGTCATGACCAACCTTTGCCGACAAATCGCCCCGCTGCCAAGGCTACCGCGCATTCCGTAAATGCAGTTCAAATCGGTTCAAGCAGAAATCGTTGACATTGTCATCGATCTACGATTCACTTGCGCAAATGCCTGTCATCCCTGAATGAACAGGCGGGCGCGGAGGCAACGACAATGTCCATCTCCCAGCGGGATCGTGAACTCGGCACCGGCTACGCGTTGGGGCCGCCGACCACGAGGGCCGAGCTCACTTCGGTGGCCCGCGGCACCCCGATGGGCGAGTTGCTGCGCCGTTACTGGCACCCGGTCGGCCTCGTGTCCGACGCCACCGATATCCCCAGGAAAGTGCGTATCCTCGGCGAGGACCTGATCCTGTTCCGCGACAGAGGCGGCCGTCCTGGGCTGCTGCATGCGCGCTGCTGTCACCGCGGCACGACGCTCTATTACGGCAAGGTTGAGGACGACGGTATCCGCTGCTGTTACCATGGCTGGAAGTTCGATACCAAAGGTCATTGCCTGGAACAGCCCTGCGAGCCGGAGGGCGGCCTGTTCAAGGACAAGGTGCGCCAGCCCTGGTATCCGCTCGAGGAGCGCTACGGACTGATCTTCGCCTATATGGGACCCGACGGGAAAAAGCCGGCGCTGCCGCGCTACGACTGCCTGGAAACCATGGACGAGGGCGAGTTCGTCGAGGCCGACGATAGTTCGATCGGCGGCGGCGGGCCTGCCATCATCCCCTGCAACTGGCTGCAGCATTTCGAGAATGTGGTCGACCCCTACCACGTCCCGGTGCTGCATGGCTCGTTCAGCGGGGCGCAATTCACCAACATGATGGCCACGATGCCCGAAGTGTCGTTCGAGACGTCGCCGCGCGGCGTGCTGGTGCGCTCGAGCCGCCGCCAGGATGACGGCAAGGTGTTTTATCGGGTGACCGAGGCTGCCCTCCCGACGCTGCGGGTCGTGCCCAATCCGCGCGTTGCGCAGTTCGCGCGCGTCGAATCCATCGGATGGACGCTGCCGATCGACGACGTTTCATTCCGTATCTACGCCGCCGGACGGGTCAAGCAGACTGGGGACATCGGCCGGATGCGCTCCAAATTCAACGGAAAATTCTGGTGGGACATGAGCGAGGCGGAGCACCAGCGCTTCCCCGGCGACTACGAGGCCCAGGTCGGCCAGGGCGCGCAGACCATCCATTCGGAGGAGCACTTTGGGCAGACCGACCGCGGCATCCTGATGATCCGCCGCCTGCTGTCGGAGCAATTGGAGGCGCTTGCCGCGAACAAGGATCCGATCGGGGTGTCGTTCGACCAAGACGCCTCGCCGGTCCTGTTCGAGGCTGGAAACTTCATTCGGGATGCATGAGATGACATCCCGCTGAAAGATAGAGTGATAAGACAGGGGGAAGCCATGGTTGATATCGCGCCGCAAGTGGTCAGGCCGGCGGAGATCGCCGCGGCGCCATCGATGCGACGATACTACGTGCTCGGTGTACTGACCCTGGTCTATGCCCTCAACTTCCTGGACCGTACGATCTTCAACGTCCTGATCGAGCCGATCAAGAAGGAATTCGCGCTCAGCGACACCGCTATGGGGCTGCTCGCCGGGTTCGGTTTCGTGCTGTTCTATTCGCTGCTTGGCATTCCGATCGCCCGCCTAGCGGATCGCCTCAACCGCCGGAACATCGTTGCGCTGGCCTTCGCTTTCTGGAGCGCCATGACCTTTTTCTGCGGCATGGCCACGAACGTAACCTCACTTGCGCTCGCGCGCGTCGGCGTCGGACTTGGCGAATCCGGAAGCTCGCCCGCATCTCAGTCGATTGTCGCTGACCTCTTCAGCAAGAACGAGCGCCCCCGCGCGCTCGGCATCTTTGCGATCGGCACCTATCTTGGGATCTTTCTCGGCTATTTCATCGGCGGCTTCGTCAACCAGCACTATGGCTGGCGGATGGCCTTCTACGTCGCCGGCCTGCCCGGCATCGCGCTCGCCGCCCTCCTCTGGCTGACCATCTCGGAGCCGAAGCGTGGCGCGATGGCCGAGACCTTCACGCCCGAGCCGCTGGGCGCCACGCTCCGCTTTCTCGCCGCGCAGCAGAGTTTCGTGGTCGTGCTGATCGGCTTCTGTCTCACGACTTACACCAATTATGCGACCGCGGCCTGGGTGCCGCCCTTCCTGGCGCGCGTCCATCACCTCTCGAGCGCCGAGATCGGCACCTATGCCGGTACCTTCAAGGGCCTCGCCGGGATGGCGGGCACGCTGCTTGGCGGCCTCCTGGTGGCGCAGATCAGCCGCCGCGACGACCGCTGGAAGCTGTGGGCGCCGGCGATCATGTCCGCCCTGGCGGGACCCGTGTTTGCGCTATGCATGCTGACACGGGATTTCGCGACCATGGTGACCGCGCTTGCCCTCACCTCGTTCCTGGTCGGCTTTCATCTCGGACCGATCTTTGCCATCGCGCAGACCGTGGCCCGGCCCAGCATGCGCGCACTGGCGTCGGCGCTTATCGCGCTGACCGCAACCTGCTTCGGTCAGGGCGTCGGCCCGCTTACCGTCGGCATGATCAACGACGCACTGAAGAACGATTACGGCGCCGATGCCGTGCGCTATTCCCTGCTGTCGGCGAGCCTCACGACAATGCTTGGCGCGCTGTTGTTCGTGTGGGCGGCCCGCACCATCCGCGCCGATATCGCGCGAGCCGCTTGCCGCATGAGCTAGATCAGCCGATGAAGGCGAGCAGATCGGCCAGAAACCGCTCGCGATGGGTCAGCACCAGCGCGTGCGGAGCGCCCTCGTAGACTGTGAGCTTGCTCCCCGGGATCAGCTTCGCGGTCTTCGCCCCCGTAAGCGGCAGCGGTGCGCTGGCATCCTTGTCGCCATGCACGATGAGGGTCGGAAGGTCGATCTTGGCGGCCGCCTGTCTCAAATCGGCCGACGAGATGGTCGCGCGGCAGGCCAGCGCCACCGGTATGGGCACGCCGAGCATGATCGCCCTGATCCAGTCGCGCGTGATGGCCGGCGTGTCCGGTGCGAAGAACGGTGCCTCATTGGCCGCGACCCACAGTGGAAAATCCTCCGCGATCTCGTTGTACTGGGCCTCGACCAGGGCCGGCGGGACCGCATCCGGGTTGTCCGCGGTCTTGACGATGAACGGCGTCGTCGCCGCCGCCAGCACCAGCCTCGAGATCCGGCCCGAACCGTGGCGCGCCAGGTAATTCACGGCCTCGATCGACCCCATCGAATGAGCGACGAGCGTGACGTCATGCAGGTCGCGCGCCTCGATGATAGCGGCCAGATCGTCGGTGAGGGTTTCGAGGTCATAGCCCGCCGGAGGCACCTCGGACCGGCCATGACCGCGCCGGTCCGGTGCGATGCAACGAAAACCTTTTGCGCTGAGCGCCGCGATATGGTTGCCCCAGACATCGGAATTGAAAGTCCAGGCGGCGACCAGCACGACCGGCCGCCCCGTTCCCCAGTCCTGCACAAAGAGTTTTGTGCCGTCCTTGGCGGCCACGTAGGGGGAGTGCGTTTGTCGCGAGCTGCCGAACACTGCGGGTTGCGCCTGAGCCGACTGTTGCTGCGCCAGCATCGTTGCGCCGGCGCCAGCCAGCATTGCGGTTTCGAAGGCCACGGGTCTGTTCATCGCACATCTCCTTGTGTGTTCGCGATCGACGGAGACGACGATGCCGTTTTGCGCGGCGTGTTTCGATTACCCGGCGGGTAAGCAATGCCGGCAAGATCGGCCGAAGAACCCGTTACCGACCGGCGCAACGGGCGAAACCCAAGTTCCCGTTCCACGAAACCATTTTGGAACCCGACGAAACCGATTGGAAACAGTTGCAGCTTATGGATGTAGCCAACCAAAGGCGCCTTGAGACGCCGGGAGGCAGAGATGAACCACTCCATCCATTCCGCGGATCGTGCGACGCACATGAAGATCGTGTTAGTGGCGCTCGTGGCCGGAGTGATCGTGGCCACCTTCGGCATGGCTTCCCGCAGCAACGTCGATTACAGCCAGACCGTCCAGGTCATCAAAGCCGGCAAGCCGGTGGCGATCACCAGCTCGGACAGCGCGATGGTGCGTTAAGCCGCTCTCATGGAGAGCTCACGAAACGGCCGCCTCCGGGCGGCCTTTTGCTTTTGGAAGGATGACCACTAAGCCATTGATTCAATGGCGCGAGAGACGGGCGCACCCGCGACCTCCGGCGTGACAGGCCGGGACATGGACAGAACAATCAAACGAAACCTTGGACCCTTTGGAGGGCGATTTTCCATTGCAAGAAGCTTGGAAGTCCAAGGCGAGAAATTTCACCCTTTAGAAGGCGGGAATTATCTTCCTAGTGCGAGTATTGCAAGCAGAACACGCGCCAGAACGGCGCATATCCATCAGCTTGCGGGTTTCGAGCAACCCGAACTCAGCCCGCCCGCACCTTCCGGAAGTCCTTTGAGAGCAGATCCTTCGTGTACCGCACCTGCTCCCGCGGCCGGCCGCCGCCGCGCTTTCCCTTCTCACCCTGCCGCGAGATTGGATCGTGGCCTCCCGAGACGAACAGAATGGCGTCCGGGTGCAGTTCTGCATCGCCGAATTGATATCCGAGATATCAATTGACGAGACGTTCGGTCCGCCGCGAGAGCGTTCCGATAACGGCCTTCTCTTCCCCCTCCCCCGCCCTGCTCCGTCCCTCGTTCCGATCGAACACCAGCCGGCGATCTTGCGATGCCTGGCGCGCAGCGTGCGCGCGTCGACGGGCGAGAACTGCGAATCCCAACCGATCGCCATAACCGCGCAAAAATAAAATCAACCTCGCGGGCCTCGGTCATCCCTTTACTTCGGAAGCCAAATGATCGACGCCTCGGCTGGGCGCTGCGGCCGTATGTGTCGTATTTCCGGTGCGGGCAGAGTCGGAAAATGCGGAACTGCGCTGCAGCTTTGGCGAGCCATTTGCGCATTCGCGGAATAGTGATCTGCCTGCGGTGCGCATTTTCCGACGACGACACTTACATCGCCGGTGTTTAAAAGAATCCGGCGGGAGCGACCCGGGAGCAGCAGTCGCCGGCGCGATTTCTCGCGCAGGAAAGGAGAATGGAGATCCTCCAATGACTGGACTCAAAATGCTCGTCGCGGCAGCCCTGATATCGACCATCTCGCCAGTATGTGCAGGTGAGGGAGGACCGGAAGTCTATCTGTCGCAATATCCGGATCGGGATGCGTACACTGGCGAGCTCACGCCTGCGGGCAGGCTTGGCCTGGAACTACCGTATGGCGCTGCGCCAAACCGCGACGTAATCCGTGCCTATGGGTCAATGGGCAATGCCTATCCCTCATTCTCGGCCCAGCCCCCTCACCCTGGACGACATCGCCGCGAACACCTTCCCCGGCGCTGACCTCGTCTTCCACCGGGTCTCGCTTTCGGCGGGTCTGATGACGGGCTCCGCGACGCAGCAATTCGGTCTTCGTTGTCTTCACCATGGATTGCCTCGCTTGCGCTCGCGATGACGTTGAGGTGGTCCGCTTTTCCTTGGTGCGCTGACGTCGCTCGCAGGTCTAGTCGGGCGGGCACTCCGGGCAGGTGTCGCCGATCGACTCAAGCACCTCCGCAATAACAACGGCTGCCGCCTTGGGAGAGATGCCGGGCGGCGGCTCTCGGCGGGCGATATCGAAGGCGCGATCGTGGGCTTGCGGATCCGCGCGGTCGATCATCCAGCCGTGCTCCTCGCATTCGCGGATGGCTCCGGCCTCGAAGAGAACGGACGTCGCCCAGCCCTTCAGCGTCCGGATTGCTTGGCGTCTCGGTACAACCATCAACATCGAATAGCTCCCGGCGAATCACTCGGGCACTTGTCGTCCCGCCTGCTAACACAGGCGTGCAGGGGGGCGCCGCGCATTTTCCACGCGTTCCAGTTTCACGAGGAACCTCGCGGTTCGAGGTTGCGTTGCCAGCGGTTCAAGGAGGATGCAATGGCCAAAGCTACGAAGAAGACGAGCCGCGGGCGCAGCCAGGACCGGAAGCGTGTCGCTGGCGGACAGGATTATGAGGTCCGGTACGAGGCGAAAAAGACGCGCCGATCTAAGGCCGCGGTCAAGAAGGCGGTGAAGAAGGTTGGCACTAGCCGAAAAAATGTCGAGCGGCGGCTGGGGCGGTAAGCCGGCGACGTCAGTCCCGCCGAGGTCTCGGGCACGATCGAGGGTGAGCCAGTTATCACGCAACTCCACGCACAAAGAACACCGACGAGCTCAAGATAGTCGGCGAGCGCGGGAATTGCGAATCGAACCCTCAGATGAGCGCAATCAGGAGTCCGGTGCTCAGCACAAGGAGGCAAAGGACCGAAACACCAAGGTGCCACGGTCTAAAGTGCCACCGTCTAACGCGTCTTCTTCGCATCGCCGCCCTCCTCCTTCGCAGCACGCGGCCGTCTGAGGCACGGGGAATGCGCAACCGCGCTGATCGTTCCTAGTCAGGCAACGGCCGTTGCAGCGCCTTTGCCCGGACACGAAAAGCCCGGTGGTGTGAGCCCACCGGGCGATTCGCCACTAATTGATCCGGAATAAAAACGCGTTCAGTTTGAACAAATCGGTTAGTGCGTCTGTCCGATGAAATGAATAGCCCCGTTCTTTATTTTCACCGTCGATTCACTTGGGTAATTGCGAACGGGATCGATGGAGAACAGACGCCTTCCTGAGCGGCAGATCAGGCGAACAGCGCCGCGCCGGCGTCGGTGAGATTCACGTAGGTGCCGCTCTCGTGCAGCCACGGCCGCCCGCGCTCGATCGCGAGCTTGAGGCCGGCGCTGTACTCCGCCGGCGATCCCTTGAACTCGGACAGGAATGGCCAGTTGATCTTCTCGATACGGATGCGACCGTCCTGCACCGGCCCGGTCGCGTTGGCGAGCTCGAGCAGCTTGCGGGCAGCGACCTCGGGATCCGCAGGCGAACAGCGTCGACAACAACAAGCGGCTGCGCAAGACCTACAACCCGACCAATGTCGCGAGCGTGCGGAGGGTTCGACGAAGCGCGCACCGTCGGCGCCAGGCTCCTGGAACAGAACCGGAGCAAAACTGTCACCCCGACGGCCCTGGTGACACTTTTGAAAGAGCGGAAATCTGCTAAGCCATTGAAATGATGGCGCGAGAGACGGGGCTCGAACCCGCGACCTCCGGCGTGACAGGCCGGCGAAAACCTCCTCAAATCAATGCTCTGCCCAAGTCTCAGGCGACGGAAATAGTCCAAAACGGCCAATACTATTCCGCCCCGGAGTGCTCTCTGGTCGTCGTTGTCTGAGCCGACCCGAGCTGGCTCCCTGCAGGCGGTACCCTTTGAGGGATACAAGGTGTCGCGGCGCGGAGCATTCGATTTTTTATTGAATGGTCGCTGGCTCGAATTAAACCAGCACCGAAACATTGCGCCGGAGAGCGCGTGGCTCGGTTTCACGGTAGCGAGATAGCGCGATAGGCTAGGCTTCAAACAGCTCCGCAGCCGGCTCTTGAGGAATTCATGCCGACGCTAGGCTCTCCTCACCGATCAACTGAGAGTACTCTGCCTGCGGTTCTTCGTTCGAATCCAGATTCCCCAGCCAGGCTTGGCAACCCAGTCAACAGCTTGATCCGAACGGGCTTTTCGCCGCAGACGATGGACCGTCGGCAGCACCTTTGACCACATTCGTGGACCATGCAACTCGACGGCGCCGCGCGCTCCAATTGCTGCCATCAAAGCAGGCTCTGCGGCATTGCGCGAGGGCAAACGAGTTACGCAGGGACCGGGATGATGTTAGATTCTTGTTCTTCCA
>Ga0210401_10000077_pt1 | contig 109187 bp, 190 predicted proteins | sample IncBWH32MmetaG_FD_150866 | JGI IMG/M metagenome (GOLD analysis project Ga0210401, IMG submission 150866) | Forest soil microbial communities from Barre Woods Harvard Forest LTER site, Petersham, Massachusetts, United States - Inc-BW-H-32-M | ecosystem: Environmental > Terrestrial > Soil >...
CCACAGAAAACGGCATTTACCTTTGTTGAAAAGCGGCGCAATCCCACGCGAGAAGAAAAGGCAGTGGGCGCTGAACCTGGCTACGTTGATGCGCATCCCAACGATCCTGCCGACAAACACATTTTTGCTGCTGTGGATGCTACCAATTTCACTGATTGGCCTGATGGTGCATGGCCGTGTGAGGCGTTGGGGCCAAAAATACAGGGTGGCATTGAAAGTCGTGTGCCGTGTCTCTATCCATTTTCATTTGAGCCTGAATATATCTACGCGCAATTTCTGAGAGATTTCGATGCCATCAAAGCGTATCTGGAGTCGCATCCTATCGAGGGGATTGTTTGGCACGATCGGGTACATGAGCGATTCGCGAAGATCAAGCGTAGGGATTTTAATCTACCGTGGCCTCCAACAAAGAGAGAGAAATAATTGGACAGAAAAGAGAAGGCTAACCGACGCGCCAAAGATGCCGTTATTGCGTTGCTTGTTGCATCCGAGCAGCCACCCAATGAGGCAGAGGCGCTAACTTCGATGTTGGAATGGGAAGACCTAACCTATACACAAGTGCTTGAGGCGCTTGATTATAACCTCAAGCACAACGCCTATCGCAATGAGCAACTGGAGAACCATGCTAACTTATGTATTCGAGAAGCAGAGAAGGTGAAGGCGCGCAAACAGAGGGAGGCGGTTAGTGTCTAGACTTACCGAACCACGCCAGTACAAGCAGCGCACCCACGAAGAGATGCAAGACGCACTCAGACGCTTCTGCAACGCTGCATGGGGCAATCATGGGGCAAATGAGCGTAGTGTCTTCTCTATCCCACCTGACGATGAGGACGCTGATATTATTTTCTCTGATGTCATGCACGAACTGGTAGAGGCACGTAAACGGATCATAGAACTTGAGGCAGAGGTACAATCGTTGCGAGAAAGAGAGAAAGAATAATGTGGGATATTCCTAAATACTGGTTAGTAGCATTCGGCATAGGATGCGCATTCTTATTGCTTCTTTTGGCGTGGATCACAATATTTGTGCCACTCTTCAATCAAGCCGATTACAACAACTTCAATATCGAAGAGCAACTAGACAGAGCAGAGCGCATGGGCATTCTGAGCGCACTCAAGTGCTCAGTGAAGATGGCAACCATCTACAAATTGACGTTTGCCCATAGGATCGCCTGCTTAATGAGTGAGGTGCAGCCATGATCCATAGCGACGATCCCAAGATAACATTGCTCAAAGAGTGCTACGCATTGCTAGACGATATCCGAGATGAGGGTGTGTACAAATCAGCAATCATTCCTGGTCTGCTTGCCCGTATAGTCCCGTTTATTTTTAGCCCTATCCCATACGAAGAGGTTTCCACAGTACGCTTTCGTTGTCCTGGTTGCCAATCGGTGATGCTTGAGGTTTTACGCAGCGATTGGGCGACATGGGACCACATTACATGCGATTGTGGCAAACGTTACCGGGTTGTATGGTGTGAAGGCGAAAGCAAAGCGTATATTTTGGAGGATGTGCAGCCATGACTCATACTATCCCTGGTCGCGCTCATACGCCAGAACAAAAACGCGCAATCATCGAGCGCTTTTACGAAGCCTGGCTTGCTGTTCCTAATTGGCGGTTGCCTCAACTTATTTACAACGCTACTGGAGGCAAGGACATTTTCTATGTAGAGGATGAGCCTTTTATGGCAGAGATAGAGCAAATATCGGAACGATGGAGGCAACCATGACCCTCATCCTCTGGGCAACATCTCCCATCACATCAACGCTCGCCATATGGGCACTATCGCGCATCATCGGCGCTGGTATGTACTATTTCGCCGGTAGAGGAAGTAAGGTGCAATCGTGAAACAGCAGTATCACAAAACGGTCAAGCTCAAGGGATGGCAGATCGAAGACGGAGAGGACATCGACAAAGCAATACAAGAGGTTTTGGAAATTATTGCTCAGCAAAAAGGAACAATCCACCTGATCGATTTCAAAATCTATCAGATAGATACACAGCCATTGCTAGCGCACCGCGAGACGTTCTTGACGGTTATGGCAGAAGAGGGGGAGTTATGAACACACCATGCCCACTCTGCAATACCCCAACAGACCTACACTCTGATTGTCCTGGCTATCCTGGTCGCGGCAGCAAAACAGGCTTTGTCATGGCATGCAACCCTCCATGCGGCAACGCCTGCCGCTTTGAGTGCCCTTCCTGCCATTGGTGGTATCGCACGCCAAACTGCCGCGATGCGAGCAAGATGGGCATTCGTCCCGATTGGCTAGACGCTGTACTGGCAGTGTTTGAGGAGGCGGAAAATGCGCTTTAAAAATAGGCAACGCAAGATAAGCAGAGGCGTAATGCCAATTCAAGAAATCCTAGACCAATACGGAGATATGCCCATGTGCGACTTTGTAGACCTTGCCATAACTCACGGTCTTATTCCACTGAACATGCATCTCAGCCCATACGATGAATTGGCAATATACCCACAACATCGGAGCACCCCAGCGCTGTCAGTGCAGAATGGGCCTGCATCATGAGCACAACACAAAAGCGGCGCACATTTCGCACGCCGCTAACCTCATCTGAATACTCAAGCTGCTATGGATTTACGAGGAGGCTCTACCAGCGTACTCAAGTCAACTTCAAGCGCTCTGGCCAACTTGATAAGCGTTTCTCTTCGTGGCATTCGCCTACCATTCTCAATAGTACTGATCGTATCAACATCAACATCTGCCCTAGTTGCCAAATCAACCTGTGTCATGAGACGGCTTTCTCTCACTTCTCGCAGGCGGAACTTCGCCCCTACAGGTCTCTTTCGTGGTCTACCCATGTGTTATGTATCTCCTCATCGCTTATGTGGTTTGTGGTCTCTGAACATTTTCGGTGTATTTCTCTCAAGTTTAAATCACTGCCAAACAAAATTCAAGCCCAACTATCGAATGTACGTGTATTCACCTTGACAAACTTAGTGCAATCATGTAAGATATCTAGAAAGAAAATCCGTTAAATTGCTAAGGAGACAATCAATGAGCAAAATCACGCCTGATCAAGAAACGTTCCTTGCTTTCGTAGCAAGTGAGATCGCAGGTCAGGAACGCCTCAATCAATTCGCGACATACGAAGCTTTGAAGTGTATTTGCGAATACTATAATCACCCTACCGAATCAACAGCGCTTGACCTGTACTTTTTCTTGCGTACCCATGACGAAAGCAGGGCAATGGTCCACCAATTCAGGGAATACACACGAACACATCAGTTAAACGAAAACGATACCACCGTCAATCGCCAATTCACACCCGACGACAAAATTAGCATGGTCAAGGGCGCTATTATCGGTGCATTGGGCGGTGGTCACATCGATGGACGCGACGGGGCAAGTTATTGCAAGGCCGTGCTAGCAAGCATCGCTGAGATCCTCGATATCACTATCCCAGAAGATCTCAAGGCGGCAAACGGACTGCACTAGGAGCGCAACAATGAAAACAATCGATCAACTCAGCAAATCGGGCCTGCGCAAACGTCGCCAGCATATCATGACCATGCCGTTGACGCCTGTCCGTGCTGAGAAAATCCGGCAAATTGAGGCGAGAGAGTGGGAGTTGTATCGAGAGGAGAATCCGCCAGTGAAGGCGCCTGCAAATTTTTTTGTACGGGAAGAGGAGTGGTAAATGAGATTCAAAGTACGAACCGCCGTCCAATTGACGCAAGAGCAACTGGCCACGCTGCAACGTCATGGTTGCAGGCCCATACCCTATATCACATGGGACCATGAATGGGTCTTTGCAGCGTATTGCGAGGATGGACAAGAGCAAGAATTGCGCAATCAGGCATGGCGCAAGCGGCGCGAACACAACCGCAAAATGATGTACTTCTTTGCTCTAATGGAGCAAGAGACGGTCTCGCTGCAAGGCACGATGGTTGCTCTTGCTGAGGTCTACGTGGATGCCGCCCAGATGGCTGCAACGAACACAAAGAAGGAGCAAGAAGCATGAGCAACTTCAACAACACAACCATTGTGGTAGCATCCATTTCACCACACATCTGGGAACAGGATAAAGGCGTTTGGAAGCAGTGGGTAACATCCATCGACGTTTCGTTCAAGACGAAGGAGACATACAAGCGGATTATCACACATTTCTACGGACTGCTTAATCTACCTATCTCTCAGATAACTGAGCAGCACATCAACGATTATCGAGACTATCTGGTAGAAGATGGTAGAACTGAGAGAACTGTCAGAACCTACATAACCGTCATTAACAAGTATTGGCGGTTTGCTCAGGCATTGCAAAAAGCAAGAACAGCAACGGAAGAGACGTACCACGATCTGACCGAACTAGAAGTCTCGGTATTTGCTCAGGTTCAGCAAGAAATGGCAGGTGAAGCATGAGCATAGCCAATCCTGAAAACGTTCTCTGTACGCATCCCAACCAGTACCCGAAATTCGAGATTGACGTGATACCGGGCACAGATTGGGAGCTAGAAATCCGAAGTGAGCATGTCATTTATGCCTATCGATGGGATGACGAAGAATTTACCATGCAATACATCCTGTGGCCAAACGGAAACGATGCCATATTCACATCTCGTGACGACGCCATAGAGGCTTGTAAACAATTCGAGGAGACGAAAACAAAATGAGCGAAGAGAGACAAATTGAAATTCGCCCTTTTGGCCAAATTGTTTGTCATCGCACGCCGTCTAACCCGAAGTTTATGCGAGACCAGCATGTGATACGTCGCAACGCTACCGATGAGAGCAAGTTGGGCAACTTTGTAGCCTACTGCGAGGATGCGCGGCTTGCTTGGGTCTTCTGGGCAGGCGAGACTGAGGCAAGGAAAGTGCTACTCTCGAATTTGGCATCTATCGAGGATTGGCGTGTTGCTCGTGAACAACAGGCTAACCTTGCGAATTATTGGAAATAGGAGCATCAACATGGAAAAACCGACTATTGTCTGTCTCTGCGGTTCCACTCGCTTCTCAGATGCATTTCACGAAGCCAACTTACGCGAAACCCTGGCAGGCCGCATTGTCTTATCCATCGGTTGCGATTTCAAGAGTGACACCGACCTTTTGCTAGCCGGTGAACTCACTACGGCAGACAAACATCGCCTAGACGAGCTGCACCTGCGTAAGATCGATTTAGCCGATGAGGTGCTTGTGCTCAACGTTGGCGGATACATCGGACAATCGACAAGCAACGAGATTGCCTACGCCCAAAACCACAACAAGCCTATTCGTTGGCTGGAAGCTTTGTAGTTCGTATTTTACTCCTTCAGTGACAGGAGAACACATCATGTACACACTCGAAGAACGAGACGGCGCATTATACGCCAAAGAAACGAGCATTAACGAATGGCTTCCGCGCCAGGACGAAAACTGGTACTTGCTCGCCACCCCTTACCGAAATTTCGTTTCGTGGTTTGCTTCTGAGGAAGCAGCTCGCCAACTTCTCGGCATGGAAATCCGTGCTACCATCAACAATCCTGCGGTGGTTTTCCGAAATCACTTAGGTTGGCTTTTCCATCGGGCCGACGCCAGTTCTAAACCCGCCTATACCGAATCTACCCCCATACCTTCGCCAAAGATCAAAGGTCGCTGCAAGGTTGTGTGGCACAAAGGCGCATGGCACAAGGAAACCGTGAAGGGATTGGTGAAAGTCGCATGAAACCAAGCCTCAAACTACTCTACTACTCGCTAGAACGAGCGAGCATGACCTACGCCGAAACAGGCTCACCCTATGCTCAGCAACGCGCAATTGAACTCATCGGAGAATTGCACCAATGTCTAGACGATGTTGAACAAATCATCCTCTCAGAAGAGCGCACGCCCACTACAGGCGAATCGGAGGCGCAAGGATGAAAGTTCTTATCGTAGATGAAAATTCTAATATGGTCCACATGCTCTCTGGCCTGCTCAAGCATCAAGTGGGTATCGATGTACTGGAGGCCAGTTCTCTCAGGCAAGTCGAGCAAGGCTGGCAGTGGAAACCTGATCTTGTACTCATTGACCCTCTAGACGATACGGGCATCGACTTTTGCACCCAACTGCGCAAGAAACATGACCCGCTCATCCTGGCAATGAGCAGAGACAGAGCAAACGAAGCGCCCTATCTCGAAAACGGCGCTGATGCTTACATTCAGAAGCCGTTCCTGCCTGAGAAAGTTCTTGCGCATATCCATGCTCTTGCTCGTAGACCACGTTCGCAAGCCAGTATCAATAGCGGCATTATGCGCATAGGCAACCTGACTATTGACTCAGTGCGCAACCAGGCTCAAGCACAAGACTCTACGATTGCGCTGACTACCATAGAGTGCCGATTGCTCTGGTATCTCGCCAACAATGCACCGCGTATTTGCTCATATGCTTTGCTAGTCGATTATGCATGGAATATCAATATCCCTTGTGTCCGAGAAAAAACGGACACCAACTTGCTCAAAGTGTTCATGTTCCATTTGCGCAAGAAACTGGCAACACTTGGCCGCATGGGAACAGTCGAGAATGTTGTAGGCACTGGATATCAATTTATCCCAGCAGAGGAGCAATCATGAGCGACAACGACCTACATCTTGAGATTAACGATAAATGCATCGATAAGGGAACGCCTGTTTTATTGGGCAAAAACACAGTCTTTCACTTTTCGCCGCCGCTCAACGAGGATTACTGGATATTCCGTGTCATGCTACACAAAGATCAGGCAGTTGTGGGATTTCCGAAGTACTCAGGAATAGGCATTGGCTTTGCTCAAGAGGAGCACTACAACGTTAACCTGCCATACAGGTGCAATGCTGCAATGGTCTACGATCACATCGAAGAGAACAAGCGCTACGATGAGATCACCAAAGAGCAGTGCATACAGGCAATACACCTGATCCAAGAAGCAGCAGAACGGTACCAGCAATCACAATGACCAGAGACCATCTTTGGCTCGCACTCAGCGGCGCTCTGCTCGTGGCGTTCGCGCTTGCCGCTATTTGGCTGTTTAGTGCGCATTATTCGCTATTATTTGTTTCGTTTTAGGAGCATTTTATGAGTAAAAGTGGTGGATACCTTGATGTGGTTAATGACGATCTTATCTCTCGACGTGGCTTGACGCTCAGACCACACCCAAAGCAGGTTGTGCTTGAAGGCATCCAATCTGTGGAGGATAATCGCTTTCCAGATGGTCGTGCCCTGGCACCAATAATTAGCAAACACGAATGTGCGTGCTGGGTATGCCATCCTGAGATGTTTCCTGATGGTGAAGTTGAGGAAGGGACTGTGAGCGTGCGCAAATGGCTTACACCACGTTTCTGGAAAACGACTCTCGATGGACAACCATGCGGGTTTGTCAAAGAGGCAAAACCAGGACGACAGGGTCATGTGTGGGTATCACGAACGCCGCCACATGCCTGCTCTTGTGGTAGTCACTATTCTTGCACAATGATGTTGCATGGCAACGTAACGGTCACACCTGACGGAGATGATTACAAATGATTGTACAGCAACCCATCACAGCACAGCAAAAAGCCGAGATGAAGACCCTGGCAAAGCAGTGCAAGGCAAAGGTCTCATTCAGTGGGCCACACATCGCACTCACAACCAAGTGCTTCTCAGGGCGCTATCCCAACAACATGGACGGCTATAGCGCCGCACTGGCAATACTTGAGAAGTTAACGCCGAAACAATCGTAGTGCATCACTTATCCCGTCAGTGATCGGGAGGACATCATGAATACGCTTATACCCATTGATCCAATAGAGAATAATTTGTTAGGCAAAAGCAATGAATGGTACACACCATCTCGCTATATCGAAGCCGCAAAGGAAGTCATGGGCGGCATTGATCTTGACCCTGCTTCGAGTGAAGTAGCCAACAAAACCGTTAAGGCAGCAAGGTACTACACCATCAAGGATAACGGACTCCTGCAGGATTGGCGTGGTCGCATATGGCTCAATCCCCCCTATGGACGCACGACTAAAATGCAGGGTCAGCACAAAAGCACCATCTATTTGTTCACCGAAAAGCTTATCAAATCCTATGAGAGCGGAGAAGTTGAGCAAGCTATCATTTTGGCAACCACTGAGGTAAATGCGCGGTGGTTTTATCCGCTCTGGAAATATCCCATATGCATACCTGACCATCGCGTCCATTTTATGGTTGATGAGAAGCTAGAAAAATATTGCCAGATGTTTGGCACCTGCTTTGCTTACCTCGGACCTAACGAAGCTCATTTTACAGAAGTCTTTTCTAGGTTTGGGCATGTTGTCAAAACCGTTGGACGGCCAGCGCCAAAGCCAATAGCACTAGACCTGTGGACACCAACAAGCGTGGCACCGTAACGCGTTCCTTAGCCTCTCAGCACGAGGTGACCCATGACATCATTCAGCGCCTATGCGCTTACTAATAGATACAGATTCACCAACAATAGTTGCAGATTCTTGCAATCACTTGCATTTCACGGCAAATTCGTATATCCTAGTACTGACACGTTGACTTCGTTAGATCAGTGTGTTATCATGATAACGAGCGAACAGGAGAACCAACATGTTTATGGCAGAAATAGCGTACACGCCAGAGGAGGTAGCAAAGAGGCTCAGCATCACGCCGCGCATGGCAACAGAGTATCTACGAACGGGCAAAATACCGGGTGGGTACAAGGTAGCTGGTCAGTGGAGAATAGACGAGCCAGACCTCACGAACTTTATAACAGAGCAGAAGCGCAAGGCTTCACAAAAGGACTCATAGGGGTTATCCCCAAAAACGACATTGAGCCACCTAAACTTTGGCGAGTAGCAGGTGGCCCATGAACAAAGATCTCAGCAGAACGTTTAATGCGTTCTGACGAGCGACTTTGTGTCCATTCACTGGACAAATTAACTATACACTATCCGGCAAGCCGCGTCAAGGTGAAACACCAACGACGACTTGAAACAGCGAGACACATACAAGCGAAAGAAGGAGAGCGATGAGCACACAACCAACGCCATTGATGATTAAAACTCTAGAGCAAATTGGGAACGACACCGTAACTGGATGGGGCTACAACAACAACCCGAATGGACAGCGCAACCTCAATGCCAACATAACCCACGCATTGATTAAACGTGGACTGCTAGAGCCTGCTGGTGAAATGTCATGGAGTGGGCAGAACACGCCTGTGTACCGTCTCTCTGAGTCAGGGAAGCAAGCATTGAGTGCTGCACTACCGCCCACGACACCGAAAGATGAGTCTTGGAAATTAGTGTTTGCGAGAGGTGAACAATGGGCATAACAAAAATCACGTCAGCGCAACAGCAGATCCTCAACCAAATGCGCAGAGGCTATGCGCTCATTTCTCATATGGACACCAAATACCGTTCATTCAACATGCCTGCTGAGCATGGCGGATACCTGCTCAACACAGCGTCTTGTGCCATGAAGCCCGTTCTTCTCTCGACAATTAAAGCCATGCTTGGTAAAAATCTGATTGCCGAGGAAAAGCGCTATGTCTCATCAGATGGCTTCTGTGGTGAACACCAGACGGAGAGGTGGCGCATTCACTACAAACTCAACCTGTGCATTCACTGCTATGAGCAGCCTGCTAGCGATCAGTTCAATGGCATGTTCTGCGCTGCATGCGCCAATGAGATGGGTGAGCAGTGGGAAACCGAACAAAACGAGCGTGTGAAGGAGATGGCGCAATGAACAAAAGAATGATCACGGCTATTACACCCAGGTCTGATTTTGTTGAGGTCGATCTAGCCTGTGGGCACACAATACGGTGGTTCCCGTTTAGCGAACAAACCCCTCAGCAATTGGCAGAGCACATGCAAAACCTAACACCCAAGCCAATACAAGTAGGCAAGACAAAGTTAAATTGCAAGGAGTGCACACAATGAGCAACGAAGAACGACAAGTATCGTGGATTGGCACACTCCACGTCACGTACAAAGCAGGCGATACCGGTATGATTATCCCCGAATATATCCTTGCCCGCATGACACCAGAACTGGTAGCAAGCGAATTGGAAAGCATCGCACGACAAATCAGAGACGGTCAAGTACCGGATCAAGTCAAGCCGATCGATGAGGTTGATATTCTCCACCTGCGGCAAATTGCAGAGTGGCTAGAGCAACGCTATGGCACATCCAAGGAAACCATCGCGCTCCAGCCACAAGCGAAAGGACAACAACAATGATTACTGACGAGGCGATACTACAAGCAATCGAATACAGGATGGATCAGTTAAACGCAACATTCAGCCTTGAGGATGGGCACATTTGCAGCAATAACGCTGATCTAGGAACCATTTCAAAAGTGTATCATCTTCCACTTCATTGTCTTGCCCAACTAATCTGGAAAAGTAAGGAAGAGGCAGAGGTGAAAGCATGACACCAATCACAGCCGCCGCCACTATCCAGCGCATTGCTGACAGTGGACTCGATATCAGCACTGAGGATTATCGGGCACTGGTAGAGGTTGCCCAATGGCTAGCGACGTTGCAAGAGCCAGTGAGCACGGAACTTGACGACATAATTGACACACTCGACGAAACAATTGATGAGATTGTAGATACCATCCTTGACGACAACAATGTTGACACCCTCAACGATGAAGAAAGAGTTTCGCCAGAAACGTGGCTTTCTGCAAAAACAGAAATTTTGGCATTGTTGGCTCAGCGCAAGGAGAAGGCACAATGAGCAAACTCAGTTTCGCTTGTGGTCACACCGAAGAGCAAGAGCACGCACTGGTCAATGAGTTCTTTGACGGCTTGCGCGCTTACATGAAACAGTGTGGGCGCTTCATGGGCAAGCCGATTGCCGAGAACTGGCAAACACTCGACGAGCAAGCAAAAGATCACCACATTAATGTTCTGTTTGTGCGCCATGCGGTTACGCTCACAAAGTTGGCACACGACGCGATACACGAGGCGACAAAAGCATGAACCACGAAGGCAAGCACTACATACACACCACTAAAGCGTGGTACTACGCTGATTGGGCACCACAGGAGTGGCAAGACGAAATTCGCTTTTTCACAGAGGGATCGGGAGCAATGTACATGCGCTGGTATGCTCGTCCCAACTTAACATCACGTTTAGAGGTGAACATAGGCGAGATGTATGCACTGACGACACAAACGGAACTACTTTCAACGTTGGCTCACATTGCTGTGAGCGGCGAGAAAATGGCACCCGATGATTTTCGCGAGATCCTTGAGGAATGTGGTTTTGTGGATAGCACGCCTCTTACACAAAAAGGGCACCCCAACGAGGAGACACAATCATGATAGGGTTATCAGACATCGCAGAACAGGGCGAAGAATCGGGAAGAGAAGAAGCGGCATGTGATTATCCGTTCCTTCCTGATCCTCTAGATTATCGAGAATTGCGTCAATATGGGCGTGGTCGTGCGCAAGGCTTATACCGATTACGCGGCAAAGCAGCACGTGTGTTTGCGCACAACTGGTCTATAGGCTACATAGCTGAGTGCAATTTATATAAACTGGTTTGCTCAGCAGAATTGCAGGAGGCGCAATCATGATAACACTCACCACAGGTGCACATCTCGCCAGTGTGCGAGAACGCCTCACAGCGCCGCTAGACGAGCAAAGCTATAACGACCTGGCAGTGGTAGCGCTCTTCTACTCGACGCACGCCACGACTGAGCAGCGTGTTGAGGCGGCATTGCTCTATGTGGAGGTGGTTCGCAAGGCGGCAGAGGCGAGACGAGCAACGCGACAAGATGATATAGCATGACACGTTGACATAATGTTGAGACAAGCGAGCAGTAAGGATAGCAACATGGAACAAGAGAAGCCACTCACAATCGAGCAGCGCATTACTCGTATCCGCCAATGTATGCAGGCTGCGGGCGAGGATTGCGTAGCATTGGGTAATCAGTGGAGCGAGTTTGGCGATTGGAACAATGGGCCACGCTTCTCTGTTCGCAGTCAGATAATGCCTGAGAATATGCAGGAAGCCACAAAGGAGACGCCACAAAATGCAATTTGAGCAAGCAACCAAGAACCTGACAGATCGCACTGACTGCAACCCGAATGATTATGAGGCAATTCAATACTTCCTCATCGAGTTTGCGGAGCACATTCTTATGCATACTACACCTGCGGCAGGGAGCACGATCAAGAAGTATCAGGGGATGTCTGTAGAGCAAATCGTGGTGGCTCTTCCCGATATGCCAGAAATGGAGTGACCTATGAGCAGAGAACTACTTTTCCGCGCCTGGACTGGCAAGACGATGATGTACCAAGATCGGCAATACTTGGGATCATTCATCCGTCGCGTGGTCATACAAGTCTTGATGGATCACGATTTTCCCGAAGCGATGAAGCGCAAAAGCTACTTGCCCAAAGGGACCAAAATTGACGATTATCTCATGCAATACATCAACAATGAGGATATCTGCGGCAAAAAAATCTACGACGAGGACATTGTGATGCTACGTGGTAGCAACTACCCGACGCGCTATCAAGTGTACTGGAATGTGGATCAGTGGGACGTGAAAGATGCTCAGGGCAATGGCTATGATCGTGGCTACTACGAGAGTGGCTCTATTAACTGGAGAAGTGGCTTGGAAGTTATCGGCAATATGCGCGAAACCCCTAACTTACTCAACAATTAGCCTGCCCTACGGCAGTGTACATAGAGGTGTCCAGTGACCACCAACATCAGCGCCCAGCGCGCATATGATACAATCGACTTGACATTAGCCAACAGATCAAGTAAAATGGCATTAGCCAACAAGGAGAATAATGGATTTGGAAGCAGTAAAGGAGATCATCTCTTCGCAGGGATGGACACCGCAGGAAAGGAAGAAGCAGAGAGGGACGCTCTATTTGTACGCTGCCAAATGGGATGTAGAGGAACAAAAAACCATGTGGCGATACATTTGTGCGATATCCCAGGCGGAATATCTCACAGAGGAGCAAATACTAGCAACACTCAGCAGACCACCGAGAACAAAAAGAAAGCCAGCTTAGCGCTGGCTAATGATAACAGCGACCCGCCATTGGTTGGCACCCTACGCGGGCCGTAAAACAAACTGAACCGCCAGGCAACGTGTTCAGCGTTGTCTAGAGGCTACGTGCGCCTTGTGATAGGCACATTGTTCATTTTACCTGATTGAACAAAGGAATGCAAGGATGGTAGCGAAATCGTGACGAATATTCCAGCAAATCAAAAATCATTGTCTTACCCCTTGACATTTGCGTTCGTATCGAATACAATACGAATATCAAGTAGTAAACAAACACAAAGGAGAAAGACAATGAACGATCAAGTATACACACAGATGCTTAAAGATGTCACCACAGAGGTCAATTTTGAGAAGGCTTGCGAGATGCTAACGCAGATCCATCAGGAGTGTGATTGTCGCACCACTGAGTACTACGGTGGCAAACGCACACAACGCTCCATCAAGAGCCGCGCCTTTGTCTGTGCCGCAAACACTGTGCGCTGGAATTTCCATAAGTTCGTCACGATGTCAAAAAATGGCCGCTACGAAGTGAACGAGCGCAATCAGCGCATTCAAGACAGGCAGGGATGGTAATGGAAAAGAAACGCGGTGGACAGGAAGGCAACAAGAACGCTAAGCGGGCAAAACATCCCCGCTTAGCAGTCAGTTATTCGGGTGATCTCCTCGATTTAGCCTATGAAAAGTTGGCAGATCAAGGGAATACTGCACCTACAGAGGATCAAATAAAGGATTTTATCCGCGCAATGACAAGGAAGGGATTGGAGCAATGAAACCATTCACCTTTGGCTCACTTTTCTCTGGCGTTGGTGGTATTGATTTAGGCTTGGAGCGGGCTGGTATGCAGTGCGCTTGGCAGGTGGAGATAGATGATTATGCAACAAAAGTACTTGAAAAACAGTGGCCCAATGTTACCCGGTTTCGAGACGTGCGAACCGTTGGAAAACGCAACCTGCCAACAGTTGACCTTCTGGCAGGTGGATTCCCCTGCCAACCTCATAGTCTCAATGGCAAAAGAAAAGCCAGCGAAGACGAACGCGATCTCTGGCCAGAATTTCGCCGGCTTATTTGCGAGCTTAAACCCGCTTGGGTGTTGGCTGAAAACGTCATGGGGCTACTTAGTTCAGAAAATGGTCACTTCTTCGGCGGCATTCTCAGGGACTTGGCCGCGCTCAGGTATGATGCACAATGGCAAGTGCTACCAGCTTCCTCCTTTGGCGCACCACACCGAAGAGAAAGAGTCTTCATTGTGGCCTACCCTCAGAGCCTCTATGTGGAAAAATCGCAAATGGTCCAATCACAGAAAAGACCACCATTTCAATTTGGAAGAATATCTTCCAACGATTTATCCAGAAATCAATGGAAAACCAATCAACCCTCATTTTCTGGAATGGATGATGGGATTCCCTATTGGGTGGACAGAAGTAAGGGACTCGGAAACGCAGTTGTTCCACAAATAGCAGAGAGCATTGCTTATCGCATTCTCATGGCAGATGCAGCAAGCAAGGATGAAACGGAAGTAGCATAACCTGGCAGTGCCAGTAATATAGAGGTTTGATTATGGCACAAGTAGCACGACCACAAGAGGGCAAAGAAAAGCAAGGATGGTAGCGCATGTACGAGAAATCTTACCAAGCCTGGAAAGAGTTTAAGGAAAAGCTCTATGGAAAATCTAAGGAGCAATTCGAGGATGCAACGCCAGAAGAAAAGCGGGCGTTGCTAGACAAGATGAATGCTTCTGACGATGAACAGATACAGCAGAAAGAGATAGAGCTAAATGAGCTATTTAGCAAAATGCAAGATCTTACTCAGGAAATAGCTCGTTTAACGGAATATTCAACAGGACATCAAGTTAGGATCATTCAACACGCCACAAGTGCTCTCAATAATTTTGTTCGCAATGGCATCCCCGATATGTTCCATTTTCCACGAGAAGACATGGACAAAATTATTCGCGCCATAGAGCAGGATCGTCGTACTCAGGCGCAAAGAGAAACGCTTGAGGGAATGCCGTATGATGCCTATCTGAAAACAGAGGCATGGCAAATAAGGCGTTCACAGGCTCTCAAAGACGCCAAGAATAGGTGTCAGTTATGTTACAGTACAAAACTTCTCAATGTCCACCACAAGACCTATGAGCGGCGCGGACACGAACTGCCAGAGGATTTGATTGTACTCTGCAACGATTGTCACGCAAAACATCACGACAAAATTGGCAAAAAGAATTCATGGAATTTTTAGATAGATTTTCGAGGTAGCATGATGGCAAACGCAGTTAGCCCACAGGATGAGCAGAAGATCAGCGAAAAGCAAAACACACCCTGGCGTGTGAAATTTACCTGCGACAAGAAAAACCCATCCTATCAAGAAATCCGCAAGGATCTTTTTGTTGCCTGTTGGGGCAATGCCAAGATGGTAGAGGTGCTATTTCACTTCCTGAATACTGGTAGTTGGAAAGCGCATCACAACCACATGGACGAAAACACACGTGTGATTGTCCTCCAAGAAAAGCACTCTGAGATTTTAGCTAAAGTTAAACTTAAAGTCTCAGAGCCTACGCTTATCACATTCCTCAAGATGTTTGCTCAAGTTGGCTATGTTCGCAAAGCAGCCCGCAAGGGAGCACAAGAGATCAACTTTGAGGCCGTAGAGAAAGCATTCACAAACCCGCCTGAGAAGCCGGTTATCAGCAAGGATTTAAACTTAAATTTAAGTTTAAATAGTGAGCGGTCAAATGAGGTGGATAACCTACGTCAAGAGGTCGTCAATTTGCGCGAACAAGTGCAGGATTTAAGTTTAACTTTAGTTGGATTTAAGTCACTGTACGCTCAATTTGAGCACGAATTTAAGTTTAACTTTAGCTCGCGAACTAAAGAATTTAACTTAAATGAATCGCCTGAGAGCACACAGGAAGCCAGCTCAGACCCACTTTTTTTTCCTAAGAATCCTTCTTTAGATATAAGAGATAGAGAAGAAGATGAAGAGAGTAAGAAGGACGATTGCGCTATCGCGCCGCTCGCACCTACATTTTTCGCTTTGCTTCCCTGGCTTTGGTCGGATGGGCTGGAAACACCCACAAGGTTACTTGTGGAATTAAACTCCACTATGCCAGTTGGTGAACAACAAAGGCGCTTATGGGCCACTGAGCAGTACAAGCAGGAATTAGCTTCTAAAGGTTGCCCTGTGATGGTAGAGATGGTTTCAGAGCCTCCACAGAACGCCATTGATGCTGCTGCTACTCCTGAGTGGATTCTGGTTCTCATGGAGCCAGCACAACCCAAACAAGTATACGCTTCATATAGCCAGGAGTCACCTACACCCCCAGAGCAAAGTATAAAAGATACGGAGGTTGGTGCGGCGCGTGGCTATATGCAAAGTACAGATGCAAATATACCTTCTGAGCAGAATAAGTCCACAAAGCGCACACGTGGCAAGAAAGCAGAGAAGGTTGAACAGTCAAGCCTCCCTTTTGACAAGGGCATCGCGCTAAACGAGGATGAACAGCGCATTTCTGATTGGTTCTGCAAGTTCTGGTTTATCAAAATCCCGCCAACAGTAAACGCATTGTACAAAAAACATTGTGGAACTTTAGTGCCTTTTGTCCATTCTTGGGAAGAAATGCAGAGTTTAGAGAAAGTGGCGCGAGTTTGGTTGCAAAGCCAACTTAAACCAGGGACAAAGGTTGGTGGATTGCATCTAGGTAATTTCACAAACACCAATGTTTTGAATAATTGGCAGCCAGATTTACCAGACAATATTGTCGCTATCGACTCAAAACAACGATCTGGGGTTGATACCTTTGCGCATGTACCAGCCTTTGGAGGGAAAACCGAAGAGCAATTAGATGCTGAGTTGCCGGAGACTCTTGAGTTTCTTCGTGCGAGAGGCATAGCCATCTAGAAAGGGTAACGGTTATGGATAAGAAAGCAAAAGAGCGTATGCAACAAGCCATTGAGGATGCCAAGCGCAGACGAGAGCACATCTGTGATGATCCACAACCTCTAGGCAACCTGCTTCCAACATTGCCCAAAATTGTTGCCTTGACGGGTGTATACCCTGAATTTTTGTTTGAGACGCAGCCGAGCAATTATAGCCGCAATCCAGATGATCTCATGTATCTTTGTCCAACGTGTGGACAATGTTTCGGTGTAATCAGAAAGTCAAATGGCTATCGGCGGCGTCCTTGTCAGTGTATGCAAGACGAATACGACCGTCAGGATAGACTACGCTTTCAGGAGAGTGTGCGCCAAGAGCGCCTGGCAGTGCCAGTCAAGGAGCGAGTGACTTACACCTGGCTTGGTATGGACTATAGCGCGTTGGCAGAGCACTCACTGTCCAATTTTGAGATGCAGTATCAGCGCAACGCTTTTACGTTGGTTGCTGGCTACGTCAAGCAAAATTTAGCCCGTAGTGCCGAAAAGGATAACCTCTTGATTTATGGCGAGAAGGCAGGCTTGGGTAAGACTCATCTTGCGGCGGCATTACTTAATCTCTGCTACGAGGATGGCTATTCTTGTTTGTTCATGCTCGCAAAGGATTACTTCGATGCGCTATGGGCATCTGACTTCAAGGACCGCTTGGCATTGCGTCAACGAGCGAGCAAGGCTGATTTCTTGCTCATAGACGACATTGACAAAGCTGAGCAAAAAGATACGAGCGCTCAAAAGTCAGAATTTTTTCAATTGCTCAATTTGCGTTATGAGGCTGGTCGTCCAACATTCTTCACGGCAAACTCTGCTGATCTTTCTAGGTGGTTCAATGAGTGGACAATAAGCCGGGTACAAGAGCGCTTATTGAGGATACCCGTTGCTGGTAAAGATTATCGAGAGATTCGCGCTGAACGTGCAAGGCAAGGGATAAACGCAGGCTAGTGTTAAGAAAGGATACACTCACCATGAGTTACATGCCATTTAACGATGATAACCAACCATTATATGCTGATGAGAACGAAAATATTCTTTTACGTGTGAAAGACCTCAAAAAGTTGATTGAGGATGATGTGCATTTGTCCGTTATTGATTTGAAGTCGATGAGCGTAAACAGCGACCCTGAAAAACTGCAAGAACTATATCCTGCTCTTATGCCAGATCGCGTGTGGTTTGTTTGGGCTACGTTTCAAGCACCAGAAGGTTTAAAAACCTCACGGGCCTTTGTCATGTTGAAGGATGGTCAACTTTCTCTTCCTCTTGGGATGTTTCTTCATCTGGAGACGTTTCTTGCTGCTCATCGAAAACAGGCAAAGCGAGATATACCTGATTTGACACTGGATTATATTGAGACGTTGGAATCGATCATTGCTGACGATTGGCGTTTCTGGCGTGATTTTGTATATTTCCTTGATCGTCACCATGCTCAGTTATTCGTTCAGGGAACACTCAAACCGCAATTTGAGAGACAGATCGTTGATTTGTATAAAAATTTTAGGTCAGTTAACTTTTTTTCAACGGAAAATGAGGCAATTGATCCATTCCCTGGCGGCAAGTTTAGTTTTGTGGAGAAGCGCGATATCGAACGCAAGAAGGAAGAATAATCATGGCACAATGTACAGCGCTCGCTTGTCCACGTTTGCACGCTGATCCCGAAGATCGCACAATGGCTATCGACTTCTCGTCTTCACTGGTTACGCGTGACGCGCTCGGCAATACGTGGTGCAACTATTGCATCAAACAATGTGAACTCATAAATTGGGGGAAGGCGCATAACTGGCCTGAAATCCATGTCACTGGAGAGCGAGGTAGATATGCCATAGCACAAGGTCAATGGCATTGGCTGACGAGCGTGATGGGAAGTAACCAGGATGCGATAGACGCCTACCATGCCGCTGTGATAGCTGGGAACGAGGCTATGGAGCAGGAGATCGCGGAGAGTGTGGAGCGGGCGCATGATGCGAGGTTGCAGGCGAGGCGCGAACGTTGGTTGCACACGAGATAGCCTTGTGCAACAATGATAATGGATGAGATAAGCCAGAGGAGAGATAGAATGGATCAGTTAACCGTATATGCTGTGTTTTTCTATATGGATGATGACGTGCCCGATGTTTACTGTCTAGACGAAGCAGTTGCCAGGCAGATGGCTAGCAACTATGAGTCTGGCGATTATATCCTGTTGCAGGTGAGTGAGCAGGAATGGATGAGCCTGTTGAGAGGAGAGCGATAGTGGGTTGGTATACAGATGTGGTTGTCCACGTATCCATTTTGGAAAACGACGATGAGCAGGATAATTTGCGCCTCTTGCCTGAATTGCAAGCCGTGGCGCGGTTATTTCCTGTGCCAGACTGCTCGCATTTTTACGCTGGCACAACCAAAGGCTCTCACATTGATGTGATACTAAAGGGCATCGGTGCTATCAAGTGGGAATATCCCGAAGACGTGCAGGTGTGGTACAAAGACGAGCACGACGAGACTTTCAGGCTTGTTATGGGTGTGGAAGAGCAGGATAAGCGGATTGTGGAGCGGGATAGATTGCTGTATGAGGCGTGGGATTTGCTTATGGATGTGCAGGTATTTATACCACCTGAGAATTACGATTTGACTTGCGTGAAGAATTGGATTGAGAAATACAAACAGTTGAAGGGCGAAGAATGAAAATAATCCCTGTGGGCTATGGCAACCCGAAGCACCGTGAACTTATCCCTGTGCTCATGCAAGATCCTGATGCCGTGCTAGTGAGTGCGTGCCACTCAGATCGTGCAGCGCTCTACACATGGAGTGTTGCCAATCTTATAAAGCGCTATGGTGAACAATTCAGGTGGATACCTCCACTTGGCAATATTCACTACAAACATCCTGAGTTTGGCATCCAGATTGCCGATCTCGACACCGGCTTATCTGATGTCTACGATTTGTTGTTGTTGGGTAAAACGGCGCTGATTATGTGTGGATGCGGAACGATGGAACCAACGAAGAAACATCCACACGGGTGTCATCGGCGCATTATTTGCGATGCGATGGCAGTGAGGTATGCAGATGTGGAGATTGTTCTACCTGAGACGATCTCGCCAGACGGCACGATTAGCGCACGTCAGGCGGGCGTGATGACACGTTGACCGTGTTGGACGTGGGATTTTTATGTTGCGATTTGTGGGGCTTTTAACGTGGCTCTCAACGCGTTAAAATGGGTATAGCGAAAAGGAGCAAACAGAAATGATTAAGAATTGCCCACAATGTGGCGGATTGATCGGCTTGAATGCCGAAAAGATAGCGCGAACGTTGGAGAATACTTTTGTCTGTGAAGGGCACCCTCAGCCATCGCCACAAGATACGCAGTTTCGTCAATGGGCTACTGCTGTCTGGGATAAACTGTTGGGCGATAGCCGCTACATCGACGTGTCAACGGGCATGGGCACTGAATTGGACACAGAGGACAGTGATCACAAGCCATATATCGATATCCTTGCGCGTGCAGGTTATGTGCTTGTAGAGCATACATTTACGGAATTTTGGAGCGGGGCAGACGCAGAGGTAGGGCATTATCCTGACATGGAATCTATCCCTGATTTGCCAGAGTTACCAGAGGAGAAGACAAGATGAACAGGGATAATCAATTTGCCGGATCGGCAAAGGCGGTCTATGAGAAATTTGTGCGAAATGTTCTCTTGTCCGATAAGGGGATGGACATTGAAGCCTTTAAGCAAGAGCAAGAAACTATTCTTGCACGTGCTGGCTATGCTCTTGTGAAGCAAGCGATAGACGAAGCCCATTCAGTACTGAATGGGAATTGTACGGATTGCTACGAACACATCACCGCTTATGATGTTTTGCGTGACATACCAGATATGCCCACATTGCCAGAGGAGACGACAAAATGAGTATTGATAATCCCACTAAACACATCCTTGTAAAAGATGTACATCAGTTTGAATGGATGCTCTACCGGCGTGGCTGCACATCGTTTGCTTCGTGGAGTGATGTGCATGGAATGGTGTACGCGACGATGCTTGGTAATGAGGTATATCAGTTTCGAGAAGACTTTTTCTTGCACGAGACTGTAGAGATTGTTTCTCATCGTCTAGAGGTTATGATGGGCAACGGGATGCACTTTGTTTGGTGCAAGCAGTGCCACGAGCCATTGTTGAAAATAGAGACAGGACATGCAGAATGGATTGAAACTGGTGGCGATGCGTATCAGATGTATGATAATGCGATTATGCTGATGCCAGGCGTTGCCTTTGAGATGACAATCGAATATCGTAGCGCGAAGGCTGGACCCGCTTCACCTGTGATCGAGTCTTGTGTAAATTGTGGCGTGTTGTTGGACGGGAACACTAGCGAGATCGAAGATTGCCAGGATTAGGCCCAAGAAAAAGAAATAGCCAGTGACCCAACGTACCAGAGAAGCGCACATGAGTATGCACCAGTTTGGTATCTCTCGTGTGCGCTTTATATTGCATTGCAATATATCAATACGCGGCAATTCGTGCTAGAATGTGCTCAGAATTCCAATCCTTCACAGTGACGAGGAGACACCATCATGAGCTTTCTAGACCGTATCCGATTACAACGACCCACCTATGCCACAAAGATTATCGTGCCCGAAGAGATCAAGGCATTCGATCCCATTACGCCACTTCCTGAGCCACCAACGCCGCTTGTCGTACAAGTGCAGACGTGCGGTTATTGTGGCGGTCCATGCGAGAGTGAGCCGCATCAGTTCACAAATGGTGATTTGTACTTGAAGCGGTTGCCTTTCTCTTTCTTGTGCAACTCTTGTTGGAAGATGCGTGAGGACTTGCGCACACGGCATAATGTGGCTAACACCAATACCCTTGTAGTGGGCAAGCCGCAGCGTATGCGCAAGGTAGAGGCGCGAGCAGAGGCAGAGCAGGCGTAGGGCAAAGAGAGAGGCTAGCGTTGGTTGCGCTAGCCTCGTGGGATTGACTAGAGGTCACTGTAGTGTTCCCACGGCCAAGTACCATCATCGTACATCCACTGCCACTCTGCTGTGCTAAATGTTTGCAGGTGCTTATCGTGCTGATAGACGTGGATAATTTCTGAATCGTTCTCATCCTCCTTGAGCGTGATATGGCAATCCTCAAGTGCGTTGGTCAAGACGCCTGCTTGATCCATCTCGAAACACGATGTTGCGTTGTCGTCGCCTGCTGCATCAGAGTTGTTCTCGTGTGAGTAGATAGCCTCTACAGCGGCGCGCACCACGTAGACCTCGCTGAGCAGAGCGCTTAGGTGCTTGTGTAGGCGCTGGTTCTCTTTGCGTAGCGCTTCCAGTTCGGTTAGGGGCTGTTGTGGTTGGTCGTGCATGTGCTATTCTCCTTCTAACCAAAGTGTGGTATGTATTCCGGTTGAAACTCACGATCAATAAGTTGCTCTGCTTTTGCCTGTGCCTCTTCTTGCGTGGCTTCGGTTGCCTCAGTCACACTAAACGGCTTCTTGACGCGATAAAACCACATGCCGTCATCTGCTGGTTTAACGAATGCGCGAATGCCGTTTCTGTTGTCTCGATTGGCAAAAACGATGTGGAGTGTGTCGGTGTTATGGGCACGACGCCAGTAGTAGAATTTCATGGTTGTTCTTCCTCTGTGACTTTGCTAAGTTTCCGTTTGAGTTCTCGTTTATGCTCACTCGATAGGTTGATAGCCTTCTCCAGATCGTCTAGAAGATCATCAGGTGCTTCCAAGATGAGCAAGAGCGTTCGCACAAAGAACTGTACGAGATAGTCGTGCGTTGATTCGTATTCATGGCGTCGTTCCTGCGTTTTCAAAACAATCCTCCCATTTTCGTGATCTGCCTTGCGTCGAATAAACGCGCTTATCGTTTTCGTCGAGGATCACATAATAGCCGCTGTACACCGTCGCATGATCCCAATTGGCCGCTTGCTGTGCCTCTTCTAGCGTCTCCCACGTTAGCGGTGGTGAGTGCCCGATTGCGCCGTGTGTGAGGACGTGGAAGCCCTCACAGCCACTATAAGCCATACGATACATACTAAAACCCCGCTATTTTCGTTGTATCTTTGCCCATACGGTTGAGCATCCGATAGATGTTGTTTTGTGCCCACTCCGCAGCGAGCCAACAATCATCAACATAGAGGTACTGGATTTGTTGGATCTCCTCCAGTGTGATCGTTTTCCACTCAGGCTCTCCCAAGCGGATGTACATTTCATCTAGCCAACTTGAGAGACGTGGAGCGCTCTGCTCGTAGTGTCGAACAGCTTCCGCAAGGAACTGCTTGAACTTTTCGACAGATAGAAACTGTTTAGGCACTATCGATTCTCCCTTATGGCTTGCAGGTGTTGGCACATGGTACGCCCGCCGTCGAATTTGGTAAACATTGTGCTTAATGCCATCTCTAGTCCCTGATTGCCCTCCGCCATTTTCCAGATAGCCGCCTGCGCTGCATCGTCATTGGCGTCAAATGCCTGAGCGTACTCCATCAGGTAATCGCGCTTGCCTGCGTTGATACGTTCTAGGCGGGCCTGTGCCGCCTCTCTAGCCAGGTCAAACACGTAGTCGTTATGCAGCGCCTTCATGAGGCTGAGCGCCGTGTTATAGCGTGCCAGAGCAGCGCGGCGCTCTCCTGAAAATTCCGGTGCGTACATCGCGTGACGGGCTTTATCGCCCGCTACCTCTGGGTTAATGGCTAGACGCTGGCATTCAGCGATGGAGGCGTCGAGTTCGCTCTGGCGTTGGGTGCCCAATGGGCTAGATTTGCAGTTCTTACACATGTTGTGCTCCTGACCGGGAATAACGCGCCCGGTCTCGCGTGTGGTGGTGGTTATTTATGTGTTTGCGTGCGTTCGTTTAACATTGCGGTTTCTGATTGATCGGCTTCATCGCGCATGCGATCTAATTTGCGCAGGAGTTCCATTGCTATTCTTGCGAAATTTTTATTTCCATCATGGGCATCCATTTCAACGACTCCGCGTAAATAGAACAGTTCAGCGCGTGTCAATTTGGTCTCTGCCATCTCATTTCTCTTCCCCAGGCGGATTATCGCGCCGCCTGCCCGCGAACTAATCGATTGCCAATCTTCTTGTTGACGTCTTGCCACTGGTGCGCTGTACACGCGTTGGGTTACGAGATCAGCGGGTGATGGTTGGCGTGGCTCTGGCTTGACTGGCGTGCCATCTTCATGGTGACGAATGAAGCACTGAATTTCATGATCCTCTGGGCGACGTACTGTGCGACCCCAAACCTTGCGAGCGGCTTTGCGTGCGCCGATTTGCGTGTTAGCCTCTACGGCAGCGGTGCGCGTGCCCCAAGTGCAGTCCCATACGAACATTGTCTCTATCTCCTCTTGGGAGACCAGCGAACCAGCCTCCCGATAATCTCAACTATGCGACTTTGAGCGGAACCATGCGTCCGCCTAGTTCAGCGATTGGAGCTACCACGAAGCCGCGTCCGGTCAATTGTGTGTTGCACTGTTTGGCGGCACGTCCATTGGCAACCTTTGCCTCAAACTTCGTGTGCAGTTCCTCTTTGTGTTGTGTGACCATCTGTGCCATAAAAGCCGTATCTCCCATGCGCTCTTTCACAACCGGCTTAGCAACGATCTTCTCCGCCTCAGCAACAGCCTCTTCTCCTTGTGCTTGTATCAGCTCGGCCTTTGCAATCAACACTTCTTGAACGGCTTTGATGTGACAGCACTCAGAGTAGCCCCAAAGGTGTGCGTCGCAATCACAGAAGAAGACGCGAGTACCGCCAACGACTTCAGAGCGAACCTGGTAGTATTGGCTGGAAGAATTGCTCTTTACGGACCAACCCAGCACTTTACCAGTCAGTTTGTCAATCGCGGTGGCGATAGAGGCGGCTTTGATGAGCGGCTTGGCGGTTTTCTGCTTGCGTGCCATGTTATTATCTCCTTGTGATGAGGGCTAAGGCTGTCAAATCTGTAACCCTCATCCGGTGAATGGCGCTTCGTAAGAGGCGCTTTTCTTTTTGTTTCTATATCATAATTATACACTACGTTGTTAATTAATTGCAAGTGTTTTTGTGTGAGTTTTTGTGTTCCCTTGAAAATTGCAAGAACGTCGTTTATAATTAGCAAAACATACCAGACAGGAGATAGATATGAGCGATATTGACTTGAAGAATAGCTTTCTTCCCGACGAAGCTGCTAAGTACCTGGGGATTAACGTCCAGAAGCTCAATAGATTAAGGCGTTTAGGCCGTCTACATGGTACTCAGGTAGGAACAACCAATCTTTTTACATATACCTTGGACGATCTGAGAAAAGCAGATTTGTCTGAAAAGAAGCGAGGACCAAAACCACATGGCACTTGACTTTATTGATGTCGTCGTTTATAATTATTTTGTGAAAGACGCAGTGCAGTAATTATAAACGGAGGTTTCCCTTTATGAAGGAGAATGAGAAACGATGTTCTGTATGTAAAAAAGATTTACCTGCCACTCCAGAATTTTTTTATCGTAAGCGATCCCGTAAAGATGGTTTTAGTTCTAAGTGTAAGGGATGTGAAAACGAGAAAATCAAAGAACGCTTGTCATTGCCAGATGTTAGGGAGCGCAAATTGGCTTATGACAAAGCGTATGCTAGACGTTTAGAGGTGCGCGAGCATCGTAAGAAGTATTGCGATGTTTATTTTAGTGATCCAGAGGTCCAAAAACATGCTACCGTTCGGCGCAAAGGTTATCGTCAACTTCCCAAAGTTCGGGGCAACAGGCGTGTTGCGGATCACACTCGTAGAATGCGAAAGAAAGCAATTTTAGGTGTATTTACTTCTCGACAGATCCAAGAACAGTTAAAACGGCAACGCTACCGCTGTTACTATGCGGCGTGTGGTTATGCCAAATTTGAAAAATGTGACGGGAAATACATCTATCATATCGATCATACTTTTCCCGTTAGCCGCATTGCTGGTATGGATATCCCAGCAAATGATATCGGCTATTTGGTATTAGCGTGTCCTTCTTGCAATCACAAGAAAAGCAACAAATTCCCATGGGAATGGCCTGAAGGTGGAAGATTGCTATAGTTGAATTAACAATTAACATAGTGGGGCGGCTAATCCCGCCTCTGAGGAGAAACTGCAATGAACGCACAGAACGCGCAATCAATCGGCTATGAGGATGGCAAGACCTACATTAGTGGTTTCCTTGCCAATCGCGAAATGACGTTTGCCGAAGCAAGCAAACTGATGGATCTCGAATTTATTACTTTGCAGGCTGCACGCAATGTGGCAGAGCACACATATCGCGTACAGAGCAAGCGTACTGTCGATTTGTATGTGCAGGGTGCGCATGATGCATGGGAGGCTTGTGTGGCAACGTCTCAACGTGAAGCCGAAGAATCGGCGCGGCGTGCTGCTGTGGAGCACAACCCGAATACGCGATTTTGCACGTGCGCGGCGTGTAGCGGTAAAGGAGAATAGCATGATAGGTTACTATGTTTGGTTTAATCATACGATCCATCGGTATGCGTTTACGCGTCAACATGTAAAGCCAACGAATGATCCGACGTGGGAATGGGTGGGACATACTGATCACGGTGTTTTCGCTCAGGCGTATCTGCAAGAAGGTGGACCTGACTACTACAAAGTTGGAGAGAAAATAGCATGAATGATAACCCCATGCGCGATGTTATCGAGCAGATGAAAGCCGCTGCTCAACGCGAAGGCAAGCAGCAGACTAGCTTACAGGCGAAGGCGGCAATGGAGCTAAACAGAATCGACATTGAGATGATTATCAGCCAATTGCTGATTGCTGGCATGGAACAAGAGCGGATTGCTGAGAAGGTGAGGGTACCGGATGGCTATCTGGAAATGGCGCAGTACTTTCGGGATCTCTCGGCACGCATGAAAGCGTTTTGTGATGGGTCTAGTGCTGAGAAGTTTGTGCTGCGGGAAGGGGAATAGACATGAGCGAATTGGCATGGAAAATTATCGCTGCCTTCTTTGTTGGTGAGGGGTTTAATCGTTTTACACAGGAAGGGATGTCGTGCTCTCTTGCGGGATGGACATTGAAAAAATTGTTAGATACTGACGAATCCATCGATGCCGCTCAAGTGCTGCATGGAAGCGAGTTAACGCAAAGTAAATGGGAGTGCGCATTGCGCGAGTTGGTGGATCTGGGATTGATCGAAGAGAACCCGAATTTGGGAGAACGCTGGCGATTGGTGGTAAAGACTTCTAAGCAGCAATAGCACACATCTACACAACATGCTATACTCTTCCCAATGTTGGCGACTTGCTCAGCAGGTCGCTTTTTTGTTTGGAGCACAACATGCCATTTCAGTCAATCGATTTGCTTAAAGACGCCTCTATAACCATAGGAGAGCATACCTATCCAATTACACACTTCGCCTCATCCACGTCAGAGATGATCGATCAGGTTGCACATTTTAGCCGCACGTGGGATGAACGGCGTGGCGATATCCATTTTGAAACGTACACGGATGTAGAGTTAACCCCCTATGGAAGAGCAGTTATACAAGAATACCTCTCTAATGGACAATGCTGCGATGTCACGATCAATTATGGTTATTCCCCTGTGGTAGCATCGTCTAGGCGACCGTGCCCACGCAACACCCGCATTCAGCGAGTGCAAGCCAAACGTAAGGCACTGTACCTGGGCCACAATGGCAAATGTTGCTCGCTACGCACTCGTAAAGCGTCGCTAGCACTCAGGAAGGCAGAGCAACGCTGGTATCTCGATATGAGCGCTGAGCAGCCTGTGGCGAGCGAATATGAGCGTGTGTCTCCACGAGTAGCTAGGAAGCAGGCGAGCGATGCGAGGCGGTTCTATCGGAGCTTTGGGCCACTAAAGAATGATCCCAACTATCTCGATTTGGGTGAATACTTCGATCGAGAGATTGCGTACGCATTTACTGTGCCTGACCATGAGATTGGAGAAACATATAATGGATGAGCACGAGATACTTGGTAAGATTGCCTACGAGGCGTATGAGCAAGCTTACAGTTGGGTTCGTCGTGGGCTGCTTGGATGGGATAAGTTGAGAGAGGACGAGAAACAGCCGTGGATAGCCGTTGGGCAAGCCGTCGCTGAGCGGGTGATAGCAGATTTGCAAACAGCGGTGGAGGCTAGCGAATGACTTTATATGTTTCCAAAGAGCAGGCCAGGAGTATGATGGTTGAGCACTGCTTGAGGTGCCACAAAGTACGTAGCCTGGGCTTTTATCAGCTAACTGAGCAAACACCTGTGATGATTTCCGTGAGCGAGGATCGACTGACGCAAGCAGTAAGTATACAAGAGTTTTGTGATTGTGACGAGCGAAAAGAGGCGAGTGAATGACAGATGAGCAGTTACGTCTTATGGCTGAGATACTTGCTCGCTTGTTTTAGGCAGCGATTGGACTGTGCTATACAACGCGTGGGGTGCGAATGTGGGTCAGTGTCGCTATTGCGGTGCGGTTGGGGAAATCTACTATCCCGATATCCACTATAAGCACCAGGAGAAATGCCCCATTAATTTGTGTGTACAATTAAACCAGTCATTGCAGGTTAACGCCGCCCCATAAAAGAGATGGCAGGTAATCCGTACTTACATTCTGGATTACCCACCATCTAAGCCTACTCGTTTGGTTATTCTAAAATTTGTGGCGTATTTGCGAGCCTGGATATCTGTTTATCCAAAGAGTATGCTATGAGTAGACGTGAGCAGAATAGCATATCTCGACATCCTGTGCAAGAGCAATCAGCCAAACAGGCTACTACTCTAAATCTGGCAGCGGTATTGTGTTGCTGAGTTCCAGACATTCTCGTACATCGTAGAGCGGTGTGATTATCGGCTTTTTGCCCATATAGGGGTTGTATATGTATGCCGATGGCTCTTGTGTAACTACACGATTGGTGGCTTCTACCTCTTCCTTGCGCATCAGCCATTGCGGTGCGGCGGCATGTGCAAAATAGCACACCTTGCCGAGACATTGCTCTGCGTTGGCGTCCGTTGCTCTGGTGAAAGTGAGCGTGCAGACAGTGCATCGGTATCTGAGCGTTGGCTTGCCGTAGATATTATCTACGTGTTCTCCCACGAGCTGATGTGCGAGGTGCGGTTTGCGGGTAAAGATTTTGAACATGATTATCTCCTGTACTCAGGTGGTGGCAATAGTATCTTACAGCCAGGGCACGCCCAAATTCTTGTGTCATTGGCGTAGTACTCATACCATTGCTTGCGGAGCGGGTTTACTTCGGTGGGATCTAAGGCTGCTTGTTCTCTTTCCGTTGGCGTGCTCATGCTTGCTCCCTCTTTTTCTGTTCTACCAGTGTGGTGCATCGTTCTGGAATACCTTCAACCATTGAAAGTATGTGAAGTGTATGTCCTTGTCGATCGCCTTCAGGAAAATACTTTTCTACGCTTTCTTTAATTTGAGCCAATGCCCCTGACAAGAATCGCATGTGGTTTATTATCTCTTCTTTATCGTCTGGCGTTATCTTACTCATTAGTGCTCCTTCATTCTCCAGTGGATTGTCTCTTGCAACGCCTGATTAGGCGAGAAGCCTAACCGTCCATCCATGCGCTTATTGCGATAGCCGAAGTAACGGCATAAGAGGAGAAATAGTGCATTTTCGTCGATGTCGAGTGCTTCTAGCACTTCAATATTTTCGCGGTCTTCGTCACTGAGTTTCATTAGTGCTCCTCTTCTCGTCTTTGTGCATCCATAGTCAATCTGGTCAAGTAGCGATGCCAGTCCCATTTACGATCCTCCGAATAAATCCAGCCTGGCAACACTACGCCGGGACCTATTTTGCTGTCTCTCGTGTCGTTGTTGTAGACAAGCGTGTCAATTGCCATCGCTAAGGCTGTGCGGTAGACACGCAACTCTTCCTCTGGGCTACTATAACCAGAATTGTATCTATCACTCAGTTTCCACCGAAGATCAGCAAGATTTCTGTTTTGGTCTTCGGTGCCGTCTGTAAAAGAATTGTGAATCATGATTGTGCTCCTTGCTCTGACTCAGGATCTATCTTTTCGCCCAAATACCGCATGAGCACCCAGTCCGCGCCCACTTTCCGTGTAGGGTCGTAGTCTTCGGGCGTGCCATTCCATTCCTCGATAGCCTTGAGCAGCGATTGTCGCTCTTTGTCGGGGAGAAAACTGAGATCAAAGTCATTGCACCCATGATTGCTATATTGATCGGATGCGAGATCAAGCAACATTGCTATGAGTTTGCGTTCATAGGATTTGAGTCTTGCCATTAATGTGTCCCTTTATTTGCTCTACGTTTCTTCTTCAACCCGAAATGATAAATCCATTGCTCAGTTTGTATGTGAAACCAGCAGTACACGCCACTATTCGGGCATATGGGCATCTCTTTGCCGGATTCCAGGCAGAGTGGACAAAGTTGCTTTTTCATCAATGTGCTCCCTTTAAACATGGACATGGTAGTTATCGCTACAGTCATACATGAGAGCGAACTCGCTTCCGTTGCAGTTTTCAATGTGATGCATTGCAATATCTTTTAGCCCATCTAATTCGTAAAATTGGATGATACTTCGCGAAAGCGCAAGGTCAAAGCCTCTTTGCCGATTTGTTTTAAGTCTTGCGGCAATGACTGGCATTCGATCATGCACGCGATAAACGATGGTTATGGTAAAGTCGTGCTCTTCTATGAGTGTTGTGAGCGTTTGTATGATGTCCTCTTCATTCATGACGTGCTCCCTTTAGCCTCGCCTCAAGTTCTGCGATTTGCTTCTCGTACTTCTGTGCTCCCTCCTGATAAGTGAGCATGTTCTTGCATGCGCTCTCCGCTCGTTTTTGTGCATCTTGCAATTCGTGTTGCAGTTCTCTCAGGTTCTCCCAATCTGAACCGCTTTTCTTGATCCACTCTTCCAACGTGCCTTCGGGATCTCGCATGTACTCAGCAATGTCTTTGGCGGCATTGGCTGCTACTTGTGACTGTGAGAGATCACCGCAATAATCACTGTACTCTCTGATAAAAGGTTGCTGGTCTTTGCGTGCAGGCGGATACGTGACAGTGCAATCTGTTTTGCTGTCACCATCATAGTTGCTGTGCGTGTAGATGATGTGGATATCAAATTCGTGTACTTCGGTTGGCATGGGTTAATTCTCCTGTTTCAGTGCCATTCGCTCAATATAGCTGCGTGATGCCTCTCCCTCTGCTGTGGTAGCAGGGACAACTCGCACAGCCACAGCCACGCTATTGTCATTATCCGAGTATGGTACCTGCCAATCCTCTGTTTGCATGGTGTTGTTAGCGTTATGGAATACATCTGTTACGATAAAGAGGAGTGGCGTTTGATGCGGCAAGTCCTCGCCCGTTGGGGTGCGTATATGAGCAGTGAGACGAAGCGAGATCTTTTCTCCAATGCGCGGAACAACGGGCGAGCGATACGCACCAATCTCTACTATGACCCCGGTTCTGTCATTCACTGCCTCTAAATAAATATCCATGTATATGCTCCTTTACTCTATGCCGAGCAATGCGGCCAATTGATCGCCATGCTTGTTCTCTGCTCGTTTCAGACTTGCCAGATAGCGGCCTGTGGTTGCGAGTGATTTAATACATGTTATCCGTTTTACCGGCTTCCAGTTCATCTAGTACATAATGGTCTACGGTTGTTTGTATTCTTTTGTGCCTTAAAGCTTTTTGGGCGAGTCTGATATCTTCTTTGGCTAAGATCGTGCCTACGAAGCGCCGAAAGTCATGCGGCTTAATATGCTCCAATTCACAACGACTGGCGTACTTTTGCACTGCATTCCAGATTGCTTGAGGTGTGATTGGTTTAAGGAGTATTTTTTCTCCTCTGCCCGTGAATGACGTAAAGATGTATTCGCATTCTATTGGACGTGCTATAAGCCATGCTGTTATGGATGTGTGCGCCTCTTTGCTCAGGAAGGCGCTTACTGGCTTGATCTCGTTCTTGCCGCGTACTTTCAGCACATAGCCACCTTCTTGCTCCTCTATCTGGCTTTGTTTGAGTGTTGCCAGTTCGCTAGCTCGTATGCCAGAACTGGCAAGGGTATGGAGTAGAGCGCGGTCACGCAATCCTACCAGTGTAGCCGTGTTTGGCATCTCGCAGAGACGGCGCATATCCTCTGGTTTGATGCGAGTTCTAGCGTGTGGTTTGAGTTTGTCAGGATCGATCTTGACGCCTTCAATGTCTCTGAACTCTTCATAGATGGACCTGTCAATGAGTTTTCGTTTTTGAGCCTCTTTTATTATGCGTTTGATTGCTGACATCATACGATTGATCGTGTTGCTACTTTTGAAGGTTCCATCCTCTTGAGGCGTTAGAAGCATCCAATCGCGCCACTCTCGCATGGTTTGCGCGTCCATAATGTCTAGCTCTTTCTCTGATGCGAAATGCTGATAACTAGAAATGGAGTACTTGTACATTTTAATAGAAGAGTCAGCCAGATCATAGGTGAGCCAGTTTTGTAAATTCTGGCTCACTGTATGGAGTGCGCTGTGTGGTACAAGTTGCCGATCCATTAAACTTCCTCCTGTACGTAGCTCTCGATATACTGCAAAAGTGATTTTACTCTTTCCGGTTTTTCTTCCAGCAAACCAAGAGCCTGATTGCATGCACTACATAGCAAGCCTCTGACTCTTCCTGTGGTATGGCAGTGATCGACATGGAGCATAGGAATACGGTTTATTGTGCGCTTGCTTCTACCCGCATTATTGGTTTCTGGTTTTCCACAACAAGCGCATACACCGCTCTGCCCTTCTAGCATCCTCTCGTAGTCCTCTAGGTTAATGCCATATGCAACTCGAAGTTGTGCATCCTTCATTTTTCGGTAGTCGTATGATGCGTGTTTATGTGATGCAACGCAGACCTTACACCACGACTCTACCCCAAATGCTTTCTTGGGAGCAGGTGAATACTCAGATAGATTTTTGTGTTCTTTGCATCTCGAACATAGTTTTCTTCCCAGAGCATCTAATTCAACGCGCTGACCTCTTGCCATGAAAATCTTCCTTTCAAAACCATCACGGGCTAAATAGGCATTTAATCAACCTATCTTCTCCTTGATTATAGCAGATCATACCCCACTTGTCCACACTTTATCGATGCATATCAAATCGTCCTATGCTACTCGACGTGTTCCAGGTTGGCACGTATTGCGAGTTTGCGATGCCTGGCAGAAAAGAGTATGATAGGCGAAATAGCAGAGGAGTAAATATGCAAGAATATTCAGACTTTATCGAGCAAATAGTAGCGGCAATGAAACCGCTCATTGGTAGCATCGAAACAAGCGAGGTCAGGAAGTACGGATTGGAAGCGGCTTCTGTTGTATATGATAGGCTGATCCCTCATTGGAATACTGGCGGCGGTTCTGGTATGCCTAACCCACAGGTAACGCCAAAGGAGGTGGCTGTAGCAGAGACGTTCACTAAGGCTTGCCACAAATTGCAACTTACCGTGGAGCATGAGGTGAACATGATGCACAAGGCTGGCTAAGGATTAACCTCTAGACAATACGAGAGCGCTGAGCAGGTAGCCAGCGCTCTTTGTTTGCTCGTTATGCTATAATCGTCACGTGGTCCCCAATCCACGAAGCTAACAGTGAGGGATGTTGACGATAGATGCTCGTCCTGCAAGTTGAACATCAATCAGTCAACATCCTCGTCGGAATGGTTCACCATCGGCGTAAGAGGTACGGTATAGCCGCTAAGTATCTGGTACTCACTCCAGTAAACCTCGCAAAAAGAGCACGACCTATGCATCCTTCGGGATAGCGGGTAACGCGCTCTTTTTGTTTGATTGACAGTCGTGATAGCATATATTTGGTTCACCTGTATGCAAATGGTAAGCATAGGGTCGCGCCCAAGATTGCAGGTTTCGATCCCTGGCAGGTGCATTGCTCACCTGCCATGTGCAGGAAGAGCAACGGTGTCGCTACTAAGGGACAAGCGAAGTGTACATGCGCCCCAACCAACGACGCTAGCAAACGACCTCTTGTAGAGGGAAGTGCTCTCAGCAGAGTGAGAGGATAGCACCGGAGAATTAACTAGCTCCGGTGCTATTTTTGTTTTTTTGCGTGTTACACAAGAATATTTCTTGGCTCAATGTTGAACCCCAACCAATCTGCCAAATCCATAAACTCTTGATGCGTCATTGTAATAGCGCAAGTATCATTGATGGGATTATCTGTGATTTGCAGACCTCTTTGGCAAAATCCGGCGATATATGCTTCACAGAAGCATCGGCGCAACATACTTCATAAACCATGTTGGTGCTGAATATACCCGCTCAGACCCCTTCCAGGCTTATCTGACGTGTATCAAATTGAAAGAAAGCCAAGATATTCTTGGCTTTCTCAGACAGGCGGTTCTATTGAAAAGGTTGCTCGGACTGCGGCAAGATATGCATCACAGGGCCATTCTGATATATCCCACACAAACCAAAATACATCCTTTACAAGTGACCATTTTGGGCCTATAATACAAAGTGTTGTGACCGAAAATGGTCACTTATCAAGAAAGGGATATGTGATATGACCCAAAAACAATGGCTGATGGAGCATGAGCATCTCTGGGATCTTGTGTTTGCTCTGGGAACAGAAATCGAGCGGATAAAGGCCAATGATGGTGTTGACAGTCTGCATCTGAAAAAGCTGAAAAAACTCCGAGAGCTTTTTCAGGCCATGATCGAGAATGCCGAATGGGAGTACCACGAGGACACTGGAGAGCGTCACCGGCCCGCAGAGCGGGTGATGATCTCGCTCATCCCACATAGCGACGATTGGTGGTCCGATCCTTACGCTGTGGTCCCTGTTGCGGGCCAAACGGCAACCATGGGCAAGCAGCGATGGGCAGTTCTCGAGAAAGGGGCAGGCCGCCCTGTGGGAGAGAAAACCTACTCTCAGAAGACCCACGCCTACCGCGCTTGTCGCAGGCTCAACGATGCGGCCCGGCAGGCATTTGAGGACAAGCGCGGATGGTTTCCGACTCCTGCCCTGGCTACTGAAGCGGAGAGCAGCCTGGCGCAGTGAATTTATGTGAAGCATCTAATGGCCCGTGAAGCATATTTTGGCAGTGAACATTCGGGACAAAAGCATCAAATGCTCTGAAAAGAGAACAAAATGACTCACTGCTTCAATATGCTTCACAAATCAGAATCGCTGCCAACATATCCTACAGAAAACCTATTAGCTCGTTAGTGTCAAGCCGCTTCTGGCGTCAAGGCACTGCCACGATATGGGTAATAGCCGTTGTCAGAATATGCATAAAATCACATTATCAGTGTTATCGGGGCAGCAGAGAATAGAGATGAAATCGTCGTTCTCCCTAAATTGCAACTCGCTATCAATGCCGCGTATTGACCATACTCCCATTATGCCCTCTCTTTGTCGTCGCTTTTCTCAACATTTCGTATTGCCACATAGCCATCTCGCCACCCTGCAATTTCCATCGGTTTTCCAGGGATATTCAGCGTCCACTTTGAATCGTTGTCTTCTTCTTGTGTGACCGCCTCCGTGATTTGCCGCAATCGCTCTACTCGCTGATCCTCTGGCAGTTCACGCAGCCAGAACAAGACCAGGCTTTGCATCTCATCATTGGTGAGCGGTGAGTACGAGAAGCCCCATTCGTCGCATCCTTGCCCTGTTTTTATCTCGATATCGTCGCAACAGTTTGTGATAACTGTAACCTCATCGGTGATTCTTTGCTGGCTCATTGCGGCTGCTTCCCATGCTTTTCCAGAATGCGCATCCACATGCGATCTTTCTTCTGCTCTTCCACTGAGAGATGCTAGGGCAATGGGTGATCCACAATGTGACGATAATCGCCTAGTGCTATGCGTTTGCCGCAGATGCTACAAGGCACGCCTCTAATGAGAATTGACGCTGGAATGATACAGAGTAACAAGAGCACGATCATTGCTACAAGGAAAAAGTAAATCATTTTAACCTCCTGATTCTCGCGATTATACCATAGTCGCCACAAAGCTAAAACAACCTGAAACAAGACGGACAACATGAAATGAACTGGCACGGTTGTATAGACAAGCGATATAGAGTACAATTGCTGTGGATAGTGGTTTTCGTTCTGCTTTGGAGTGGTCATTGTTGGTAGCTCTCCTTATCGCAATTGAAACTGCCAATCCGGTGCGGTTGGCAGCGTGCTCTAGCCGATCATGTACGTGTGATTGGCGTTTTTGCATGTCTGGAGATCAGTGGTGAGCACCGATGATACACCAGAGGAGAGCGCAAAGGCTTATCAGGCTTTTCTCGATTATCGTGACATGGGTGTGAATAGAAGCCTGGCGAAACTTAACGAGCGATACGGCAAAAAAGCGTCATATATACGTCAATTACAAAAGTGGTCTGCCTTGTATGATTGGCAGGCACGCATAAAGCAATTTGAGCAGGAACAAGCAGAGGAGCGAGCGGCCAAGATCCAAGCAGATCTTGATGAGATGAACGAGCGTCATGTGAAATTGGCGGTTGAGCAACAAGAGAAAGCCAGGAAGCAAATTGAGGATCTTATCAATGCTAGGGCATTTGGGAGTCAGGCGGTTGTGCAGTTGCTCAAAATCGCAACGGACCTAGAACGGTTGGCGCGTGGTGCTCCAACTGAGCGAGAAGAAATAACAGGTAGTATCAGCCATAAGGTTGTTTTTATGGTTCCACAGAAAGGGGAGAAGCGCAACAATGATAACGATGTCTCCTGATGTGGAAATACAACCCGGTGATACTGTTATCAAGGCTCAAGAAGGACCACAAACCACATTTCTTGAGAATGATGCAGACATTTGTATTTATGGCGGGAGTGCAGGCGGCGGCAAGTCATGGGCATTGCTGCTTGACGCGCTCTACTATGCTGCACTAGATCCTGTTCCTGGCTTCGGCGCTGTTATTTTTCGTCGCACGTCTCCACAAATTACACAAGAAGGTGGTTTGTGGGATGAGGCGGCTAAATTGTATCCCCTCGCAGGTGGCATTCCTAAAACAACGCGCCTTGAGTATGTCTGGCCGCGCAATCAAACCAAAGTGCGCTTTGCCCACATGCAGTATGATAGCGACCGCTTTAACTGGCAGGGCGCACAAATTGCCTATATTGGATTTGATGAGCTTACCCATTTCACCGAAGAACAGTTCTTTTATATGCCAAGCCGCAACCGTAGCGTTTGTGGCGTTAAACCTCGCATGCGTGGGACCGTCAATCCTGATGCTGACTCATGGGTGAAACGTTTCCTTGCTCCTTGGGTAGATGAGGAATGGCCAGTGGAGGATAGGGCGGTGTCTGGTGAGAAGCGCTGGTTTATTCGTGATGGTCGGCAAATTGTTTGGCTCAAAAAGGGCGAAATGCATCCTGATGCCAAGTCGGTTACGTTTATCAGGGCAAGTGTCTACGATAATAAGATTTTACTCCAGACCAATCCTGAGTACCTAACTAACCTCAAGTCATTGCCGCTGATTGAGCGCGAACGTTTGCTTAACGGCAACTGGTCTATTCGTCCTGAAGGTGGTCAGTACTTCAAGAAACATTGGTTTCCTGTCCTGAGTGTTCGTCCTGGGGATATCGAAGTAGAATGCCGTTATTGGGATAAAGCCGCTACTGAGATTGTACCGACTAGTAGTAAGAAGCAAGATCCTGACTATACCGCTTCTGTGCTCCTTGGCAGGCGCAAGGCAGGCGCTTATCCTCGCTACGTGGTGTTAGATGCCACATGGGATAGAAAGTCACCAGGCGGCGTTGAGAAGCTTGTTAGACAAGTAGCAGAGCATGACGATGAGTGTTATGCAGACGAACAGGGCGCGTTGATTCACGGTAAATATGTTCGTGTGTGCATCGAAGAAGAAGCCGGGTCCTCTGGCAAGGATGACACCTATACCTTTGTGACAAAGGTCCTTGACGGGTTTGACGCTCACGGTATACGGGTGACAGGAAGCAAGGAAGTGCGCGCCAAGGCTCCATCAGCTCAGTCTGAGCAAGGGAACATAGCTCTACTTAAAGCATCGTGGAATGCTGCTTTTCTTGACTTCCTGGAAGCGTTTCCTAATCCGAAAGTACACGATGATCCTGTTGATGCCTTCGATGGTTCTTATGGCCAACTTAGCGTGTCACGCGTACCATTGGATGGTGAGCCTGAGATAGCAGAAGCGCAAGTAGAAGTGCCAATCCTGCAAGAAATCATCAAACAACAATCTGATCCATTTGGCTATTTTGATCGATTGCATGGGGAGGATTGGACGTGAATAACCATCTCTTCCACCACACAAAGCATCCGCATGCCGCTCGCAATGTGAATGAGATTCATGAAAGCCAAATGGGTATAGGGGCAAAGATTGCCGATGCGGTTACTGGCGTTATGGGGTCGTGGAAATTCATTATCATTCAAACGGTAATTGTCGCTTTCTGGATTACTGCGAATGTGTGGCTCTTATCTCATCCCTTTGATCCATTTCCGCTAATTTTACTGAATCTCGTTTTCAGCACACAAGCGGCCTACGCGTCACCACTTATCCTGATGTCTCAAAACAGACAGTCTATTAAGGACCGTATCACAGCAGACGAGACGTACAGGAATGCACAAAAGGGTGAAGAGGAAACTCGCGCCGTTATGGAGCATCTGACTTCACAAGATACGGAGTTGCTTACGCAGACACGCGAGTTGTTGAAGCAAACTGATCTTCTTGAAGCACAAGCCGCACGAATTGAAAAGTTGCTCAAGCGCATCGATGCTGCAACAGGAAGAGGCGCGGCATGATAGAACCAAACATCGATTTAGCCACGTTCAGGAAGAATCTACGCAATCTGTTGCATTGGAACCTAGATCCGCTCTCTACTGCTGAGATACTTAAATCTGGTGATGCTTTGCATTGTCCTGAGTGCAAGAAATTGCGATATGTGATGTTCAAAACTGCTACCACCGAAACGCCTTTGCTCTATTTCGGTGATTATTGCGTGTGTCCATCGCAAGAAGATGTACAAGAGTACGAGCAGGCTCTTGCGCTGGTTCGTGATTTCCCACCGATACGAGAAATGGCAGAGGTGGCTGATGATCCAAATGCAGGCATCCTTACCCACGAAAAGATGACGACGTTCTTGGATGATTTGAAAAGTGGGAGGGTTGGCTGATGAACGCTGTTGCCGCTTCTGGACTGGCTATGCTCATCTCTATGGCGTTTGTGTGCGGGATTGTGGCGTATTTGATACGGGATACGGTTGTGGAGGGGAATAAGTGATGGTTGCATTAGCGAAGCCTTTTGTTAGAACATCAACAAGCAATGAGTGGTACACGCCTTTCCAATATGTAGAGGCTGCTAGGTTGCTTATGGGCACAATAGACCTCGATCCTGCCAGCAGTTCAGATGCCAATATGACTATCAGGGCTACGGTTTACTATGACGCTCAGGCCAATGGCCTGAGCGTCCCGTGGAGTGGCAGGGTGTGGCTCAATCCACCCTACGGCACAACAAATGGGCAAAGCAATCAGGGAATTTGGACACGACGCTGTATCTATGAGTATCAAGTCGGCAATGTAAAAGAAGCCATTTTGCTTATCACGGCAGCAACGGATATGAAGTGGTTTCAAGTGCTTTGGAACTACCCACTTTGTTTTGTCGATCATGGGATTTACTTCTATCGTCCTCAAGAAAATGACGAAATGAAGCATGGGCAAGGTTCTTGTGTTGCCTATTTGGGACATCAAGAAGGGCGTTTTACTGATATCTTTCGCAAGTTTGGCCCAATCATGCGCCGTGTCGATAAGCCTTGTGAGATTGCACCTCTCAGTTTATGGGAGGTGAGCAATGTCTAGACGCTACTCCTCTGCACAAAAACAGGCTCAGGTATTACGTCGTCGTGTTGAGCGCCAAGAGAAAGTTAACCCTTTGTACGCGGGATATTCTGTAATATCTGATATGTCGCAACCGCGTACTATGTCTCGTGATATACGAACTTACATCAATGAAGGTTACTGTGGCAATGATACCCTTAACAAAGTAATCGGGTATGGTATAACAAATGGTGCGGCTATACCTCCTGTGCTCTTTACAGACCGAACGATGAAAAAGCGGATTAATAATCATCCAATCCTCGATAAATTGGAAAATCCAAACTCTGAGATGGATGGTGTGTTTTATCGAGAGTGTGTGCTTGGCTGGTTTCTGCTTGCAGGATCTAGTTTTATGTATATCAATCGTGTTGCCAAAGCAGGCCCACCCGATGAAATGTGGGTGCTTGAGTCAAACAAGGTCAAACCAATCCCTGATGAGAAGCGCGGCATTACAGGCTACGAGTATGCTGATTTTCCTGCTGAGAAAAACCCGATCAAGCCAAATCTTATTGGTCATATGCGCAATTGGAATCCGCGAGATCCTTTCTTTGGCTTGTCTCCAATCACTGTAGCGGCAATTCTTGTTGACCAACAATCAGCAATCAGGAAGTGGAATTTAGCGCTCTTACAGAACTTTGCAAAGCCTCCTGGTGCGTGGGTAACTGATGCTATTCTTGCTCCAAACGATAGGGCAAAACTTGAGGCAAGAGTCAATGAGAAGTTAACCGGATTTCGCAACGCCGGTAAGACGCCAGTGCTAGACGGCGCTCTCAAGTGGATGCCATCGGCGGTTTCGCCCGCTGATATGGATTGGTTAGAGAGCACTAAGTACAATGCTGGTGCTATTGCAAATGTTTTTAACATGCCGCCCCAATTAATTGGTGATACATCATCCACAACATTTGATAACATGCAGGAAGCCAAAGCCGCAAGTTACACAGAATACATTTTCCCGATGCTGGATAAAGAATACAGCACATTGCGTCGTTGGCTTGTGCCTATGTACCCTGATCTGTGCGATAGAAGCGGCAAGCCAGTTGCTTATCTCTACTATGACAAAGAGAGTGTTGAGGTAGTCCAGGCTGTTATACAAGCACGTAAAACCGCTGCTTCCCAAAGGGCCAATCAGTCATGGTCACAAGGCGCGGCGTCCTCCTGTACGCTCAATGAAGCCAGAGAGATGCAAGGATTGCCGCCTGATCCTCAAGGCGATATCTACCGTATTGGCGGTGTGTACGTGCGAAAAACCGATCTGGACAAATACGCAGAGCAATCACTGACAGTTCCCGCAGCGCCGCCTATGCCTATCCCTGAGCCAATCGAGGATACTGGCAATCCGAGCAACCCAAGTAACCCGAATAATACACAAGACGACACGCAACCTGCGAACGGCACAAAGCCGACGCCTGGAAAGAAGCCCAATGCAACTAATCCTGGCGATAGCAATAGCGGTAATAGCAAGCCTGGCAATAAGCCTGCCGCTAAACCTGCTAGTAAGCCGAAGAGTCGTGAGATCGGAGATCCAGAAGCACTTGATCTTACGAGCAAGCAGGATAAGGACACCAACCGAGCGGTGGAAGTCGAGAGAGAGCGATGGACCGACGACGCTTCCGAGCGCATAGACGTGGGAAGCAATGATGAGAAGCGTATCAAGCGAGAAAATTATAGAAAATTTATGGATGAGGTATTAGTATGAAGACGAATGCAGAGCTTTTTAATAGAGCAACGCATGCAGGCTATGACTATAAAAAAGTCTTTGGCGTATATCCCGAAAAGATTGGCATTGCATATGACCGCATGAAGCACTTTCTCTATACAAGTGTTAATTTTCCTGAAATGGAAGATGCCACGATTGCATCCTTTTCTCTTGTTGACGAGAATTGGCCAACTGTCGGATTCCATACAGTCCCTTTTGTTCCTATTCTGGGAGATACCATTGATCCCGATGAAGTCTATCTGCCAGATCCGAAAATGGGCGACAAAGCTTTTAGTGGTTTGGCGCTTTGTCGCATGGTTGAGACAAATGGGGCTTTCTATGAAATGATGCTTTATCAAATGGCAAGAGAGGTATTGGTATGAGCATATTAAGATTCGTAAAGTGTGAAATGTGCAAAAATACATTTCAATTGCCATTGGTATCATCTCTTGCCCCCTACGAGTTACCCGCTCTTTGGCTAACTCTTTACGAAGGCAACTCAGCAAATCATGAAGGTAAGCATTTTTGCTCTGAGGAATGCCTGCGGCAATATTTTCAGATAGCGACTATGCCGCAAAAAACAGAGCTACCGTCGCTTGACGAAGATGACGACCTACCACCAGATGAGTTCTTGCCATTCAGAGGCAAGTGTTTGCCTGATGGTCGCGTTGTGTCTTTGGCTGATGGGGCTATTTATATTCCAGAGCCACAAGAGAATCCAGATTGCAAGGCGCGGCGCTTCCTTCTTGCAGATGGTGAGACAGCGGAGTTTACCGATGGTGTGAAGTGGGGCGATGGGAAGGTTTCCATTGAAGCAAAAAATCAGAATGAAATATGGACATACGATGCATGGGATGATTTGAAAAAAGCGAATCAAGGCTCTGGCGTGCAATGGATCGATCAGGAGGTGAGCAAGTGAGTATGCCGCCTAGTAAGATTGATATCTACATCGATGGGCAAAAACTTACCTACGGTTTGTTGCTTGATAAGCCGCAAGAGGGACGCCGCGCCATTTTCTTGCTTGCTCAAAGTTATGGTAAGCATGAGCATCATAGCGTTGCTGATTTGGAATGCGGGAATATTGCCAGGGTTTTGGATGGACGCCAGACAGCATTGAGAGAAGCTGCTGCTAATCGCTTTCCTGAAGATCCACGATCTACAAGAATACATGCTTTGCATTATAAGGCTGTAGAGAAAACACCAAACTATCTTGCATGGAAATATGTGTGGCGAAATATCCAGCAAAAGCATATAGATTGGCTCTATCAATTGCGTGGTTGCGGCTTTATCAGTGGGCTTATTGTTGACTACGATTCTGAGTATCAAGGTGACATCATCCCACCTGGTCAAATGGCGATTGTTGGCGAAGCTGGTAACGATGAAATCGTGTATGGAGGTACTGAGTGAGCAACAGTTTGACAGCAACACAGAATAACAAATCTATTCGAGAAGAAAAGACGATCCAATTTAAGATTGAAGCCAAAGGCATTTCCACAAATGCGCAAGGGCAACAGGTTGGCAAGATAGAAGCATTTGGGGCAATGTACAACAACGTTGACGATGGGGGAGATAAGATCTTGCCGACAGCTTTCTCTCGCACTGTCAAAAATAGCAAAACGCGTGCCGAATCGAGAAACAAGCCCTACTTGCTCAAGATGTTGTGGCAGCATAAAACCGATGAGGTTATTGGCGGCTGGTATGATGTCGATCCTAACGATCCCGAAGGGCTGCGCTGCAAGGGAGATATTTTGCTTTCTACCCAGCGAGGGCAAGAGTATTACGATCTGGCAATTGCCGAAATGATGGATGAGTTTTCAATCATCTATGAAGTAATGCCTGGTGGTTCTACCTGGACCAAAGATGGTGTGCGCGAATTGTCTGAATTACGCCTTTTCTCTGTAGATCCTGTTACCTGGGGCATGAACGACAAAACATACACGGTTGGTATTAAATCAATGGATACAGAGCAAAAAACCGCATGTGGCAGTACATCCGGTCCAATCGGGCCACGTGACGAATCGTGGAGTGGGAGCGCCGCCGAAAAGTGGATATGGGGCAAGGCACTAGGCGATGACGACAAAGTAAAATCTGCCATTGCCAAGAAATACTTCATGAAACTTGACGGAGATCCAACGCTTAAAGGCTCATACGGGTATCCATTTTGGATCAACGACCATATCAGCGTTGGTGGCGTTAAGGCAGTTGCGGGCGCTCTCTCAGGTGCCAGAAACGCCGATGCTGGTGGGGATACAGCAGGCATGAAGAAGAAAGTGGAAACACTTTATCGGCGCATAAATTCTAAGTATCCCGAAGCAGATCCGCTTACGCCGCCGTGGAAAGACGACGATGGTAAGTCTGGAGGAAGAGATATGCAACTTAAGACTCTCATGGAGCACTACAATCAGCAAATGGCCTGTGATTTGCTGAGGGACTGGTCAGATGTTTACCTGGCTTCACTTACTCAGGCTATCTTTGACGCCTTTACCGTTGGGGATGTCGATAGCGATGTATCACAGGCGCTTGACGACTTCAAGGCGCTCATTTTGGGTAAGTTTGTGCAGCAAGCAGAAGACGTGGATCTATGCGGCTATCTTGCCGACAACTCCTATTCCTATACACCTGGTCTATCTGCCATGCAGAATGGCTCAGGAGGTTATGGATACATGTCTCGTTCTAGCCAGATGGACCAGAAGGCAGGTAAGCCAATCAGCGCCGCCAATCAGAAGATCATTGATGACCATGTGAAGGCTATGAAGTCTATGGCGAAACAAGCCAAAGCTGATATGCAAACGCATGTCGATTCAATGAACGATACCGTTGACAGTATGTCTGGTAGCAGTAGCGATAGTGGCAAATCTCTTGGCACTCTTGCCCAAAAAGCAGGACGCCCCTTGAGTGCAACTAACGCTAATGCACTGCACGATATGGCTGATAAGGCTATGTCGATTATGCAGGATCACACGAAGGCACTCAGCAAAGCCGCCAATGGATTAGCTGATGCTGTGACGCCACCTGTGAGTGATACCGATGGTGAAGATCCTATGGATGACCAGGATGAACAGGTAGAAAAGAGCCTGAGAGATGGCTTGCTAGAACTCAAGGCACTCTCAGCATAGAAATAACAAACAGACAGAAGGAACCACAGACAGCGTTCTGAAGTTCGCCCGTGAGTGTCCGCGCAATACTCACACCGAGCAAAGTACACCCGCCTGAGAAGCACTGTACAGAGAAGATCGACTGCACTACGTACCGGAGTCGCATGAAAAACGACAAAGGACTAAGTACATGTCAGTTTCAGCTTTAGAAGTTAAAGAGTTGGTGGACGAGACGAAATCTCTCCACGCAAAACTCATGCAGCGTGTGGATGAATCCGACAAAGAGCGGAAAGAAGCACACGAAAGCCTGACCAGTCAGACCGCCAAGATGTTTGGCGAAGCAACGGCAACCATCGAGCGCATTAACGCTGAGTTTGCCAAGTTGCAGGAAAAGTACGATGCACTTGACCGTGAGCGCAAAGAGGCACAACTTGCCGCTAATCGCCCACCGTTCCACGGAGTCGAGTTTGGCAAGAAGCAGCGATCCGATGCCCACAAGGCATGGATGAAGGCTATCAAGACTCGTGACAACGGCCTTCACCTGACATCAGAAGAGAAGTCGCTGATTATCCCTGCCTACATGCCAATGGAGCAGAAAGCTCTGTACGCTGCCGACGCGACCACAGGTGGCTACTTTGCTGCTACGGATTTCTTGGACGAACTGCTCGCCTATCGCTTGCTGATCTCGCCTATGCGCTCGATTTGCCGTGTGCAGGCTACTTCGGGTGAAAAGGTTCAGATGCCCTCTCTGGCAAACGATACCACGGTCTTCTGGGCTGCTGAGCAAGCGGCGTTCCAGAACTCGCAAGATCCATCCACGAGCATGGTTGAGATCCCTGTGCATGAGATCCGTGCATTACTCAAAATCTCTCAGCAGAACTTGGAAGATAGCCAGTTCAATCTGGAAGATTTTATGAAACAAAGGATGATGCTCGGTTTCGCAAAAAAAGAAGGTTCTGCATTTGTTGCTGGTAGCGGCAATGGACAGCCCCAAGGCATCATGACCTTCCCGACGAAGGCTACTACATCCTACGCAGGTGGAAGTGCTGGTAAAAACAATGTTACCGATGCTATCCCATACGTGCTTTCTGGCGGCGCTGCTGGCAACATCATTCAGGAAGACATCACCAATGTGCTGATGGACCTGAAAGCCGATTACGACAACGCCAACACGGCATACATCTTCACTCGTGGAACACTCAACACGATCAGACTCTTCAAGGACTCCATCGGTCGTCCTCTGTGGATTCCCTTTGGCGCTGATGTCCCCTCCACGGTTAACAATCGCAAATATGTCGAGATGCCTGATATGCCTGAAATTGCGAGCGGAAACTTCCCAATTGCGGTTGGCGATTTCAGCAACTACATGATCGTTGATCGTGTGAACCTGGCTATTCGCGAGCTTGACGAGTTGTTTGCTGTTTCCGGTCTCGTAGGCTTTATTGCCCGTATGCGAGTTGGCGGCCAATGCTTGCTTCCCGAAAGTTTTCGTGAGCTTAAAATCAACTAGTGTAAAAGTACATAGGAGATAAATAAATGCGTGATATTGTATCTGAGGTTGGTACGTTTTACACAGGCTTAACGGCTTGCCCGACCATCTCTAGCACACAGACATCCGCTGGCGTGGCGTTGTCAGGCTTCGATGGAGCTATGGTTTATATCCTCAATCCCACGGCCACGAGCGCTGGTACCATGACACCTGTTATCCAGGTCACAAACGACAACGCGGGATCGCCAAACTCGTCTAACTGGACAAACGTCGCTGCTACTGACCTTGTATGCTGGAACGCTACGAGCAACAGCGTCTACACGCCGGCTAAGGTCAATGATGCTAATGGCTTGCCTACTGGCAACAGTCAGCCTACGGTACTCAATTCCAGTACAGCGATTAACCAGCGTATTGGCTACATTGGCACGAACTTTACCACAGGCGGTGGTACCACCCTCGAAGCTGATTGGATTCGCGTTGTGTCTACCGTCGCATCGTCCTGGTCGGCGCCGTATGACGTGATTATCTGCCTGGGACGTGCTCGTGTGAAGCCTAGTGCGGTATAGAGAAGGAGCAATAAATCATGGCTTATCCTACTGTTCCTACTCAGCCGTCGTTGCAATCCGCGCCGCTTGATGGACAAAAAGCGACCTATTCGGCATCTGCGCTCAAGCTTGGTGTTGCAACGGGCGCGAATGTGGTTTTTACGCTGACAGGTAGCGCTACGAAAACCGTTCGTGTCACGCGCATTGAGATGTCAGGCACATGTGCGACTACTGCCAAAGACATCAACTTTTTCATTGCAAAGTACTCAACTGCTGCTACAGGCGGCACTACTGGTACTGCTCCAACGATTGCGCCTCACGACGCCAATAGTGCGGCGGCATCGGCGGCGGTTGCTGTTTACACAGCCGATCCTACCGCTGGTACATCTGTCGGAACTATCCGCTCAGGCAACCTGTTTATGGCGGTTACTGGAGGCACTGTTGCAACTGGCATGTATGCCGCTAACTTTGGTGATCGCCCATCACAAGATCTCGTGTTGCGCGGCATTGCTCAGCAGCTCGCTATCAGTCTTAATGGCGAAAATACTGCTACATCGGTCATGGATATAGTGGTTGAATGGGTAGAAGACAATAGCTAAATGAACGCTGTTCTGGGAAGCGAAAGAAGCATTTCTCCTCGCTTCCCAGACGGATATGCCAGGAGGGCATCTAAGTGGCTGGAACTGTACTCGGATCAGAGGGCTTTATCGTCCTAACACCGCCAAGTGTTGAGCCTATCACACTAAGCGATGTGAAGGATTGGATCAACGTCGATTTTAGCGACAAAGACGCACTGATAAGCAAGCTTATCACACGTGCGAGGCGTCGTGCTGAGACGCTGACAGGTAGAGCACTCGCTTCTCAGCAGATCCAGTGTACTTTTCCGATCACTAGGTCGCAAGGTGGGGAGTTGAGCGGGCCAATTGACCACGGACCAGACTGGTATCAATTTAACGAACAATTGGGCGCAAATCCGTTTGGAGCGGCAATGTTCTATTTTGACCTACCAATGGCACCAATAGATGTAAATCAGGCAGTATTGATAGAAACAAAAGTAACGGCCTTTGAGAATTGGTCAACGTTTGCTTCTGGCCTACCTTCGGCGCTCACAGCGAACGTGTGGATTGACAACAATCAAGAACCGGCAAGGATGTATTTCTCTGATCCTGTTACAAGCAATTTCTGGCGATTTACGTACTATGCTGGCTATGGCTCTAATACCTTTCCATTGCCCGAAGATCTGGCAGAAGCACTTTTTGAACTCGTAGCGGTGTGGTACGACTGGCGAGATGGTAGCGCTCCTGCTACACAGATTCAGCAAATCGAGAGCAAGTTTTTGTCTAGACGCATATCAACGGCATGGATATAGGAGGATTATGGAAGAGAAAAACAAGCATGCAACTGAGAATGATGTGCTTGCATGGTGTCGTGAGCATGGGGTATCAATTCGGTTCCTGAAAGGCTCGGTACGGATTGAGGCAGATCCTAAAGGGCTTCTTTTGGGTAAAGGAGAAACGCTCTTACATGCGTTTCAGGATCTTCAGGAGAAACACAATCCTGAACGCCTGGCTCTGATTGATGTTGCGCATCAAGCGTACTATGGATTGCTTATGGCGAATCCGCAAGATGCTTCTGCATATGATGAAGCATATGGTGACAATGAGCGATGGGCGTTAGTGGTCAAAGCTATTGTCCGTTATCTCAAGTCTCACGGAATTCCATCCTGCTTTATGGGTGAGGATTAAATGTTAGCAAAGAAGCCAAAACGACAACCGAAGAAGAAGCCTGAAAAGCCCGTTGAGCAGGCTGTAGTGAGCGTGCCTGAGAGCAAGGAAACGGTTGTTGAGTTTGATTTCTTTTTGCCATATTGCGGCATCAGGAGAGCGAAATGACCAAGCATGAGGAAAGTAACAAGGAAGAGGCGTCGAGTAGCATTCCACCCACTGTAGAGCAAGCATTGGCGGGACAGGCCGATTGGGTACGGGCAATTGTGCGCGAGGAAATAGCCAAGTGGGAGAAGCGGCAACTTCACGAGCGCCGATTTGGTGTGCCGTATCCGCCAAAAGAAGTCAAATAGCAGAGGCGCAATCATGGATGATCGATACAAGACGTTTCAGATCGTGATGTGGGGCCAAATTGTGACGATAGAGACAGCCAAGATGATTGCGCTGGTTACGAGAATAGAACAATGGATATGGAGGCTTAGGAGAAGATATGGACGATAAGGAAGATGCAGTATGCCCGCATCCACAAGAGTTTCAGGCGAAGATGCTGAGTCTTGGTTGGGACTCAAGGACATGGGTGCCAACGCCCGGTGTCACGGATGAGGCAACAGAGTTCTACGTCACGCTTGGTAATCGCCACATCCATATTATAAGCATTGCCGAAGCTATGGCGCTCTCAGATGATGAGTTGCGTACTCGCATAGAGCAAGCTGCTGGAATGAGTAAACATGACCTATGTGAGCAATACGGTGCTAATAGTGCCGAAGAGTGGCGAGAACGGTACGGCAATCTTGAGCAAGAGGTAATTCTATGAATGATAAGGAAGAGCAGCAAACTACGCACATCTATCTTGATGGCATGGCTATTTCGAGGGAGTTGGGTGAAGAATTGGTATTTGTGCCTGCGGGATCAAAGCTCAAGGAAGCGTTAACTGAGGCTGATTTAATGTGGCTTACTGACGAGATTGGCAAGAGGCTAGCAAATCGTATGAGAAGCAGCATGATAAGCCATATGGGTATAAGGGCATGAGCGACGAAGCAGCAACACAACCGCTACAAGAGCCTGAGCAAGCACAGGACCAACAGATGGTGAGCAAAGACACGCAATTTGCAGGTTTTGCCGAATTGCTGCTCGAAGAGCTGTTGAACAAACGCGACGGTATGATAGACACATCGGATTGGTGGAAAGAGCAGGCAAAAGTTACTATTGCCCGGCGTGTCTATGATCTTGCTTGTCATGTTTCCACCCAAACACTGCTGATAGCACATGGCGATATGAGCAAGATACCGGATATGACTACGTGGACAGAGGAGACGAGCAAGTGAGCGAACGGCGCAAGATCAAAATTGTCACTGATGCTGTGGGGATACCTCATGTGTATGTGATTGGGACAGACATAGAACTCGACGGCGTGCTCTCCTGCAATGTGGTTGTCAAGCCAACGGATGTCCCTGTTGTTCAGATAGAGATCATGGAGCCGGAAGTCGAAATAAAACCAGTGTCTAGAAAGTAGGGACAACAGGATGGATGACAGAAAACAGGGGCTAGTAGATCGGATCAACAACGACTTCGTGTATCATCAGCCGAAGCCAGGTCAAGCAGAGCGCTATGTCCAGTTACGAGATAAGGCAAAGGAACTAGCCTTGCTCATTGTTGATCTGACGCCAATCTCACGTGAGCAGTCGTTAGCATTGACTGAACTGGAGAAGTCAATCTTTTTCGCAAACGCATCTATTGCTCGCAACGAGTAGGAGTGTGATATGAAATATCGCTGGTCTCATCCACCGAAGATCAAGCCACTTGCAATATAGTGGCGATCGGAAAGGTGAGTATGCATGAGAAAGATGCTCAAGAGGAAAAGCAAATCATTATGTGTAATGTGCAAATACTACAAGACCAATGGCGGGTGTAGGTGGACAGACAAAGAGAGAGATGCAATTAAACGATTTGCGAGAGCAGTCAAAGAACAACGATGCGAAGATTTGTAAGGAAGGGCAATCATGTTCACGCCATATAAGAACCACACCACGAGGCTAGCCGCTACCATGTACGCGCCATGTGCAAGCGTTGGCTGTATTGAGCACGCCAAGCCTGAGAACGCCATAGAGGCAAAACTAGACATCTTTGGCTCTCCACTGGTGCATGTGTGCTTCTGTGATGGTCATTATGGTTTTCTGATGGGCGATACAGCGGAGCATGAGATTATACCGGATATTGCGGTAGAGGAGAAACCACTACACACAGGCGGCATTGCCATTGTTGGCGAAGCTGGTAACGATGAAATCGTGTATCTGCCACAAGGCAGTAGCGTTTATCCAGTGGCTAAGGAGTAGGTATGGGGCAAGGCATCATCTCAGTAAGCAGCGCAATGTTTGAGGAGCGAGAGCAACCGCGAACATTGGCAGAATGGCATGCATTGCTGATGTTGCCAGTGGAGTACAGAGTGCTTGAGGCGAAGGCTGATGCTATGTATCCGCTCTGGCTTATCACTGTGGAGAATGATGCTATTCCAGTGGTCAAGGGTAAGAAGTTGTCGAAAGGGTATTATCTTGAGCGTATCGAGATCGACAAGCCAAAGAAACGTGTAATTTGGTCACGAGAGGAGCAAGCATAAATGGCGCGAGATGTGCATATTGACGCTGGCTACTTTAACAAGCCAATCCAGTTCCAGTCCGAGCAAACTACTCCTGATGGATCAGGTGGTAGTACAGCAACGGGATGGACAACTGCTTATAAGTGCATGGCTCATATCGATAATCTTACCGATTCGACAACAGCGATTAGACGCATAGCAACACGGCCATTTCAGTTCATGCAGCTCTATCCTCAGATGGACGCATTGATGTCTATACGCTATCAAGCAAGCACGGCGCTTACACCAGCAATGACCATACTTTATAGAAATCGACGATATCAAATTATTGATTTGATTACTCCACATGAGGAGTTAGTTGCGATTGTAATACCCGTAGTGCTCTATCAAGCGCCTGGTACACCGGGATAAGGGGGTAGTATGACGATTGTAGGCGGATCATCGCTGCTTCCAACACAGGAGGCGGTCTACACGGTACTCACTGGCAATGCAGGCTTTACTAGCATCTGCGCAGGTCCTTTCGATCCAGCCCCGATAAATCAGGCGTTTCCTTATAGTGCGTTTGGGGCACATACCGAGTCCGCTTGGTATCAATTCCAGAAAACCAGCAAGCAGATTGATTTCGTTATTCATGTTTATAGCAAGCAACCAACATTTGCAGAAGCGATGACCATCTTGAATGTGATTAATGGCTTGATCGAGGGACAAACGCTGAGTTTAACAAGCGGGAATTACACCAACGCTGAGAATGGTGTGCTATTTGTTAGTGCTCGCAAGGTTGAGGAGCCTGATGGACTCACACGACATCTCGAATGTAGATGGCATATCTATAACAATGCCAACTAGGAGGCGTGACGCAATGACACCAGAACAAGAACAGGCACTCACTGACAAGATGGCTGGTATCGGCTACCCAGATTTCGATGTGATGCCAGGCGAAGAGAGTGTGCTCATGCTCCATGTACAGAGTAAGCTGATTGGTGGCACGCTCTATGCATTGGGATTGCCAGATGAGCAGTTGAAGGCACTGATTGATGAGACGGTGGCAGGAGGACAAAGCTGATGGGCGCAATCCGATTGGAGCACGCAAAGGGTAGGAATTTCACTGCTGAGGAGTTGGTTGGGCGACAAATCAGGATTGAAGGGCCAGTTCCTAAGAGGGGAACGCAGCCTATTGGGTACAACATGCTGATCGTTGCCGATGATGAGAGTATCGATAATGCGTGCAAGCTTGAGTTGAGCATAGAGCCTGATGCTGTAATTGAAGCAAGGGTGACGCTCTATCGCTTTGACTTGGCAACCGCAGAAGAACGTGTGCCGACTGAGGTGGTTACGCTGAGGGATAACATCGAAGTGTCGTTCTCTGCTATCGTATCGGAGGTGGAATGATGGGCGCAAGAGTCATTATCGAATGGGATGGGTTGGAGCAGGTAATCTCCAATCTCGCGGATCTTGGGGAGAAAGCACCGCAGAACCTTGAGCATCAGATGGCAGAACTGGCAAGCGCAACGGAGGATGCATGGAAAGAGAGCACGCCGCGACGAACGGGCAGGCTGCAAGAAGCAGATATCGTGGAGACGGGTGGCATGTCATTTACGCTGAATAATGCTACCCGGTACTACGATTGGGTAGATCGGGGGCACATGACTCCAGCAGGTTGGCGTACCAGACATGGCTATCGTCCCGCCAAACGCCGGTCTCATGTTGAGGGGCAAGAGATGACTGATAAGGCTGTTCAGTTTATTGAGGAGAATATTGAGGATTATCTCTCGAAGTTCTTGGATAACATATAGGTGTTGCAATGGAGAATTCAGTAAAAATACATTGCGAAACAACAGGGAAGCTCCTTGCGCGCCGTGATGAGAATGGCGTTTATTTATGGTGCAAAGAATGTAAGGTTGAGCATTTTATTTCGTGGGTTCCCAAAGATAACAAGAGTGAGGAAAATGCCGATAAAGTAGTTTCTGGAGAGGTTTTATGCTATAATCTGAGTATATAAATTGTGTGCCTCTGCAAGTGCGCTAACACTCCAGAGGCCGACCCTGAGTGTAAGTTCAAGGCAAGGTTATTATACCTTGTTAGGAAAGGGGTTTCTACCATGTCTGGGCCAAAAGGCAACAAGAATGCTTTGGGATATCGACACACTGAGGAGGCAAAGAAACATCTAGCGGATATCGCAAGAGGTAAGGAGGGATCAGAGAAACAGCGGCAAACTGTAATTGCTCTAAACAAATCAAGATCGGGCCAACCTGGACATCTCCACACAGAGGAGTCACGTCGAAAAATAGCAGAAGCCCATCGAGCACGCTGGAATGATCCCGAATGGAGAGCTAAAAGAGCCAAACAACTAAGGGAGGCTTTTGAGCAACCTGAAGCGATAGAGAAGATGAGAGAAGGCGTCACTGCCCATTGGTCAACCATTAGTTACGAAGAGAGACTAGAGCGCAATGCTGCAGGGCGAAAGGCTTCTCTGGAAGCAAATCCAACGAGCATTGAAATAAAGGTAAGTCAATACTTAGAAAATCTTGGCATTCAATTTATTGAGCAAAAGCAGGAAGGCCCATACTTTCTAGACTTTTATCTTCCTGTAAAGAGGGTCATTGTAGAGGCGATGGGATGCTATTTTCATTCTTGTGCTGTTTGTGGGAAGCAAAATGCTTACAAGCCCGATGCTCCTGCTTATGACGCAAGGCGTAAGAATTATCTAGAAAAGAGGGGGTATCACGTCATTTGGATATGGGAACATGATATTAACAGGGATGTTGAGTTTGTACTTCGCCCTCTCTTGGAAAAATGTGGGGCGATAGAATACCCTACGGGGTAACGCAAAATTAGAGTTTTGTCAGAACAATAGAAAACGCAAAAGAGCCTTGAGCCACGGAACTGAGCATATCAGTATCGTGGCTTTTTTGATAAGTAGCCTTGAGCCTTGAGCCTTTTGACTACCAGTATCTTTTGGTAAGAAAGGCAGAAAAGGCATTGACAGCTTTAGCAGGAATCGGCGCGTCGGTCCAAGAATCTAGCACGGCCTTTACTGATTCAAGTAAATGGACTCTATCCCTCAAAAACGCCACCAAAGATGTCACCCCATTCGGGGCATCTGGCAGTTGGGCTATAAACATCCCCACGATCAACTCATGGACCGCAAAGGTATCTGTGTTCATTGATCCTAGCGACACAGCACAATCAAACCTCAACGCACTGCTTGGGACAGTCGTATCACTCACGCTCAATGTGAGTGGTACGCCTCATGGCTGGACAGGTAGCGCAATCCTCGCAGGCATCGATCCTAGTGTGGACGCCCAGAGTGCGGAAACATGCGATTACTCCTTTACTGGAAGCGGATCGATCGCTTATTCCTGAGCTTAAAAACAAACGGAGAGGAGGTAACCGCCATTAGCGCATATGCAGGCATAAATGGGGATGTTTGGCTTTCCACGTCACCCCCAACGGCACTTGGCTCACCCGAATCAGTCGCTGACTCAGGTGATCATATTCATTACTTCACAGCAACACATCCGGCGTGGGATTGGACAAAGACGTTGACTGTCCAGTGCTCACCAAATGGCTCGTCAGGCTGGGCAACCGTGACTGACTACATCTTTTTCTGGCCAGCCGGTGAAGTTGTGTTTAACACGGCGCGCGTACCTGGCACGAATAACTTCGTGCGCCTATCTGCTGGCAGTTACTTCACACTCTCTGCTCTGGGGGGCGCGCACATGTGGAAAGCGACTGGAAAGGCTGCCACCAAAGATGTGACGCCGTTCCAGGCCAGCGGTCATTATCAGCAAAACATAGCGACCATCAAATCGTGGACGTTCTCTGTGGACTGCTTCTCTCAGGATGCCAGAATCATGAACGAAATGGTCACGGGAATGAGCGGCATCAACACCTCTGGGGGAGTGATCGTTTGCCAGTTGTGGTGGGACGAGACGAATGGCAGGCGCTATCAGTTTTTCGCGCTCCCAACACAACTGGACACAACTGTTGTGTCCAGCGACGTGGACAAGCAGACGGTGCAAATGACAGTCACCGGGCCACTCTATCAGATCACATCGAACACATTCACGACAGCAACTGTCACACGGATGTAGAAAGCACATACATGGCAAAGATAGTAGAACTGGACACAACACAGGAAAAAGCGTCGCCAAACGGCCATGACGATACATGGCAGAGTTTTGATAGCGACATTGCACTGCTGCAACACATTCTCTCGAAGAAGCCTGCTGAGAAGCTAGTAGACGTACCAGAGTGGAACGTGCGTGTGCTTTGTCGTGCGCTCACCGCTGAGCACCGCATTGATGTGGAGACAAGGGCATACAACGCGGAAACAAAGAGAACCAATTACAGCGTTGTCTCGCACCTGATCTTGATGTATGGCTGCTATAACCCAAGCACCGGCAATCCCGTTTTCTATGGTCTAGACGATAGCGAGGCTGCGCGAAAGCAAAAAGAAGCCACCATGAAGACGGTACTCATGCGAGAACAAGACGGCGGCGCTATTGAGCGCCTGTCGTTTGCCATCTTGCGTCTCTCTCGCATGCTGTTCAACGATGCTGAAAACGCGAAAAAAAACTAGAAATTCGGTCTTTCTATGACGCTTATAGGCTCACTGAGCGGCTTGGCTATCGGCACATTGAGGATCTCCTGCAAGAGATGACGAGCGCGGAGCTGACCGGATGGCTTGCCTACTTGCAGGTGGATGACGAGGTACAGGTACAGCGTCTGGCTTATGCCATTGTCAAAGCGTTCAATGGCGATCAAAAAGGGCCGACGAAGAAGCCAGCGAAGCGCATAGAAGAGGATGAGGAAGTCATAGACACGACCGATCCTAAATTCGCTGAGCAATTTCAAGGCTTTACGTATGCGAAGCCACAGCCACGCGTGCCAACTAGGCAGAGCAGCACGGAAATACTTTTCGGGTGAGAAAGAAATACGGTATAAATGACGATATTGGCAGTTGATACAAAGTGGCATAAGTTGGCTTGTAGAGCCAATCTATGGTATAATATGGGTACAAAAAAGATGTTCGCTCTGGCGGTGCTGGAACACCCCAGAGCTGATGACAAGAAAGGAACTCTCGTCATGTCCTCAAGTATACCACGCCCTAAAAAGCCTGCCCTGGAACGTTTCCTCTCGTTTGTTGCCGTGCAAGAAGACGGTTGTTGGCTGTGGACGGGATGCATAACTAAAGGTGGATATGGAAGTTTTAGAAATGAACACGGGAAAACCGAAAATAGCCATAAATGGGCTTACAAGGTCTTTATTGGACCTGTCCCTGAGGGGTTAGAACTCGACCACCTTTGCCGAAATCGTGCCTGCGTAAATCCAAATCATCTAGAACCTGTTACTCGTTCCCAGAATACTGTTCGTGGACTAAAGGGAATACTTAAACCAGGCAAAATATCTAAATATGTAGGCGTGTATTGGACCGAACGCCTACATAAGTGGCGATCCACCACGAAAATCAATGGCAAAAGTTACTATCTGGGGCATTTTTCCAGCGAAGAAGAGGCGCATCAAGCATATGTACAGGCTTGTAAATCTTATGAAGCAGATGGAACAATCCCGGTAAAACTACTTACAGCAAAGAAAACATCTCGCTATCCAGGGGTATCATGGCACAAACGTAAAGAGAAATGGGGGGCATCAGTACGCATAAATGGCAAACAATGTTACATTGGCTACTTTGTGTCTGAGGAAGAGGCATATCAGGCATATGTAACCGCCAAAACGAACTTTGAACAATATGGCATTCTCCCTCAACCAAGATCGTATGCAAGGAAGTTGCAAGAGAGAGGGGGTGATTGATATCAGCGACATTGGCGAAATAAAAGCTCGTGTGACCATCTCTTATGACGGCGCGGGGATCGACGAAGCAAAGAAAGACCTCTCAAGCCTCTCGGATATCGTCGGCGGTGGACTGACAGAGAATGTAGGCACCGCGAATGAAGCACTGGCGTCGCTTGACGAGCAAATGGGCAAGAATGCGGGAAGTGCCAGCGATCTCGTCTCCTCTGTTGGCGCGATCGAAAAACCTATGCAGGCCAGCGCTGATGCCGTCTCCTCTGTCAATGAAGTCCTGGGTGAGCAGCAAGCGGCGGTAGAAAATGCTGGTACGGCACTGGAGGGCATGCAAAAGCCACTCGAAGATACGACGACGCTCATGCAAAATGCCGCACCTCCTATGAAAACCGTTGTCGAGAATGCGACGGCAATGCAGGCACCTCTGGACGCCGCCAACACCGGCTTCGTTCAGATGTCCGAAAGCCTCAACAACGCTGTGCCACTTATGCCTCAAATGGCGTCGGGCATAAGTGGCGTTGCTGAGGCACTTGATCCTAAAGCGCTCGGACTCAGCGCGGCCACCGATAATCTTGCGGTTTTTCAGGATGCGCTGAGCAATCCTCAGCCGTACCAACTAATCGGTGCGCATCTCGACAGCACCGGACAGAGTTGGGGTGATTTCTTCTCCTCTGTTGGAACCACCAGTGCCACATTTTCACAACAGATGATTGACAATGCTAAGGCGTCCCAGGCGTCGTTCGGCACTATATCATCTGGTGCTCAAAGCGCAGAACAGTCATTTTATGTGGTAGGGAATCAAACCAATGCACTAAGCCAATCCATTGCCGGTATCAACACCTCTGGCGGCGTAGGAACTGCGCTTTACGGACCAGCAGATTCATGGAGCAAACTAAATGCTGGCCTGGCGAGCACGGAAGAGGGGATCAATAAACTCGGTGGCGTGGGGGCAAATCTCTATGGCCCAGAAGTGCCCATCAATCTGGGTAGCATGTTTGATGATATATCGGGGAGCATGGGTAAAGGTTTTGGGGGCTTCGTACAGAGCTTCGATAGCTTTATGAGGCCATTGATGTACCTCCAAATGGCCGGTATGATGGTTGGCGCGGTTTCAACTGGAATTTATAATATGGCGGCTCTGGCAGAGGGGCCAGCCGCGCACTCGATCGGGTCCTTCACCGGGGCTATTGATGTGATGGGGCAGCAAGCGCAACAGACGGGGCAACAATTCTCAGAGGGTCTAGGTCAAGGCATCCTGCCGATGATCAATGCGATGAATAATGTCAGCGGCAACAGCAAAAATACTGACTTTTGGGGTGCCGTGGGTACGGGCATTGGTCAAGTGGGTAGCTTGCTCGGAACGGTTGGACAAGTTGCTGCTGGTGCGATTATGGATCTGCCGTGGCTTGCCTTTACGCCGAGCACGAATATCTCGTCTATGCCAGGCAATAACTTGATGCAGCAAGGATGGGAGGGACTGCAAAACCTCTGGGCGCAAATCACAGGAGGAAAAGAACCCTTTCCAACCCCTGGTACACCTGGATCACAGGTATCGTCAGTCCAAGCGTCAATCAATGCAGGCATCCCCGCTATGTATGCGCAAGCGAATGATCCAGGGTACCTGGCCGCTCAGGCGTACGCAAGCAGTCAGATGGGCTACGCGACACTAGGACAAACTCGCTACGATGTGTCACATCTCAGCGGTTTTGATACTGCCCCCTGGTATCAAGGCGTACCTACAGCAGCAGCGGGTCCACTTAACTATGCACCGCAAGCGTATCAACAATCCTTAATGCCACAGATCCTCGCAACTGGTGGTGCCGGGTCCGGTCTTGACGCTGTGGACCTGAACCGGCTGTACTTTGAAGCGGCGGACGCGCGGGCTGCACTGGTTGCGCCAGAAACCCCTGGTTGTTTCCCTGCTGGCACTCCTGTCTTGCTCGCTGATGGCACTGAGAAGGCCATTGAAACTCTGCACAGTGGAGATCGAGCGCTTGCCCACGATGGCACCAAACAGGTCACTACAACGATTTTAGCACTTATCAAGCCGCCTCCAAAGCTCGTTTACAAACTGGCTTTTGACGATGGCAATACATTAACGCTGACTGATTCTCATCCTGTATCGACGGATCGGGGTTGGAAATCACTCTCACCTGATGCAACGCGAAAAGAGAATCCTGATTTTGCCGTAACAGTATTGCAGATCGGGGATCGCATCCACACGGTTGGCGGCACCTGCACACTGCTGGCAATACAGCCATGCGAGATCGTCCAAGTCTACAACATCACGGTTGGCGAGCAGCACACGTTCTATGCTGGTGGTATCCTCGTCCACAACAAAATATCAATGACTGGTACGCAAGTTATGCAAAACGTGGCGAATACCACCGTGCCTGACATGGACATGAAGAATACCAATCTCATCCAAAGCCTGGCAAGCAACTTTACCGGAGCCGATATCTCACACACGTTCACAGCGTCGGTCAATTGGGCAGCAACAGGCGACTTAGCGCATACCTTTCAGGGTTCTCCAGGCTGGGCAACAGTCGGTGAGTTGGCACATATATTTCTGGGTGCTCCTGATTGGGCAACAGTCGGTGAGTTAGCCCACACATTTCAGGGCATTGCTAATTGGGTGGCAACGGGTGGCTTGCAACACTCCTTTGAGGGGATTCTCAACTGGGTAGTTCCACCAGAGATTCAACACACGTTCGAGGGTATTGCTAATTGGGTGACATCGGGCGAAATGGCCCACACATTTCAGGGATGGGCGTCGTGGGTTGGACAGGAACTCACCCACACATTCACTGCCGTCGCGAATTGGGTGGTATCTGGGCTCTCGCAAACAGCTTCTGTGCCTGGATTCGCTGCTGGTGTTCAAAATTTCGGCGGCGGTCTCGCTGTCGTGGGTGAGTACGGGCCTGAGCTGGTGCATCTACCTCAAGGCACCAGCGTGTACCCGCAATCAGCAACAGGCGGCTTTTCTGGCCTCAACATGGGCAGTATCGGTGATAGTGGGCAACTCAATCTTACCATCAATCACACAACGATGCTCAATGGCAAGGTCATGGCACAAGAGACGATCCCTTTGATTGCTCCAATCCTTAGAAGCCAGATGGCGGTGCGCCGATGAGCATCACATGCACCATCAGCGGCGTCTCTGTCACGGTTGGCAACGCTTCATTTAGCTTGCAAGACCCGCTTGAGAACAGATCCATCCTCACGTTTACCGTGTTGGACTCAGCAGGCACCGCAATATACACGCGTGGACAGCCGGTCACGTTCTCAGATCCCGGCATCCTGAGTTACGTTGGCTATGTCCAATCCGACGCGCCAACCAAAGACGGTTTGGTACTGCCGTATGTCGAACACATCGTCACCTGCATGGATGGTCAATATCTGCTCGATAAGCGCTCAAACTCAGTAAATTACCTCAACTGGATAGCGGGCAACATCGTCGTTGACTTTGTGCGCAGAGACCTCGCGAATGAGGGCATAACGATTAGCGCTGCAATGCGTCACGACACAACAGTTAGTGACTTCAATCAGGGCAATCTCGACGGGACGGTGGGAGCAATCAATACTACTCCTGCCACTACGCTGAATGGGGTTATAAGCACTACAGATGACGGAGATCTAGAGATAGCGGGAGCTGGTAGTAATCTCACCATTTCCGAATCAACGACAGCACAATTTGCCGCTGGTACGCTCACTAACGTTGCTGCATCGAACAATGCGCTCTCACCATCAACGGTAAGCGCCTTGTCATTCACAGCGACTTTGCCGGTGGCACTCGCCACAAACAACCTCTATATGGAAATCTGGTCGGGATCTCAGGTTGTGGGCACCAATGACACGCTCAATTATGACATCTGGATCAGTTCAACGTCACCAGCGTTCAATGCAGGTGTCGATCTCAATTTCAGTGATAGCACCAGCCTTAACACTTACGTGGGTCCAACCGATGACAACACCCTGGCAGCCTCGCCTACAACCGATCTTTCAGGGTACGCCAAAGACACATGGTACACGCGCTCTATCGCACTCGGCACTGTCATCAATGGCAAAACGGTCAATAGCGTGTGTGTAGCCGTGGCTGGCAACAGCGCCGGGACGTACAACATTTTCTTTAAGAATATCTATCTCGGCTCGCACTCAGGTAGTCCATTCTTTTCGACGAGTGCCACTGCTACCCAGGTCAACCCGTCCACAGTGTTCTCTAACGCGACCTACCCCGGAACGTTGGCATCAACAAGCGTGGTACAGGCGATCAGCTCGAATACTGTGAACCGGGTTTCGTCTGCCTATTCTATCGACGCCGTGAAGCTAACAAACTCTACCTTTATCACATGGGATTCAACCTCCCCATCCAACTCACTTGTGCAAATGTCCGTGTCCTACGATGGCAACGCATTCTTGCTCTGTACGAATGGCGCGCCGCTACCGGGTCTACCTGCCGGGTCAAACGTGGCTGGAACATCGCTCTACCTGCAAGAGATCTTCGTCACGGGTATCACACCGACCGCGTTTCCGTCCCTCTCAGCGGTGACGGTGACGCTTACAACGGCACCCAATGCCACGAAGAGTGATGTCACAACCAGTTACGGCACCTCTGCACAGTGGAACGCAGGGACGCTCACTGGTGTGGCACCCAACGCAAACGGGGATCTGACTTTACTCAATTCAGTACGCACATGGAACGATAACCTGATCACTAATCAGACATTTTTTCCATCGTCTGGCGGTTCGCCCACTCAGTCGGCCAGCGGTGGTACATATAACCAGATTATCCCAGGCAACGGGAGCTTCCCAGGCTTCTGGGCGCTCTCACGGATGGACTTTATTGCGGCAAGGGCGGATTTCTCCCTTGATGTTGATACAACCTTTGCCTTTTCCGGCTCAGGAACGCCCGTAGGGAAGATAGGCATTGTCTACCGTGGCACAGGGTGGTCTTCGGCTGACCAGAACTACGCCTATGTCGTGCTTGTCACCTGGACAAGCAGCCCAACCATCGAGATTGGTTACGGATCGAATAGTAGCGGAGGTTCGACTGGCACCTACACGCTGGTCAAGAACGCCTCAGTCGCGCTTGGTACCGGCTCGAATCATCTCAAGATTGTCGTAAGTGGCAAAACGCATCAAGTCTTCTGGGCGGGATCGTCAAGCCCGATTCTCACCGCAACCGACTCAACCTATATGAGTGCGGGTCAGTTCGGCATTATCACCTACGGCGACGATGTAAGCGCGACTGAAACATTGACTGGCAAGTATGACAATCTGGTGGTTTCCTCGAATATCGGCACGTGGCAATCGGGTTCTGTCTCCCTGGCTGCGCTCACAACCATCGAGGGAAGTAACATCTCCTGGCTGGAAACGCTGGCTACAGGTGTCCCATCGGCCACGGCCATCGTCTCAACGAGTATCGACGGTGGCACGACTTGGAAGCCATGCACGAACAATGCACCCATTCCCCAACTGCTAGAGGGAACAAACGTGTCGTCCCTCTCACTGATTGCGCGCATCATCTTGTTCAGTGCGACTTATGCCGCCAACCCCGTCATCGGTGGCTTGAACTGGCGCGTACTGGGCGCATTCCCAACGGTGACAGGCACGCGGGACACGGCACCGTTGGGCAATGATATGCAGATCACGCGTACGGTCGGTAGCGGCTGGGGCAATGCGTTTGATAGCCAAACCTGGACACAGGCAGGCACAGGCGCTACAGCAGTGGCGACAGGCGAAGCGACGATCACCAACACGACCGGGACCGTCTATATGCGGCTCGGTACGCGCACCGGGACCAACATCCAGGGCACGCACCGCTTCTCTCTCTCGTCCAGCGCGGAGACGGCGGGAATCTTTCTGCGTTACGTGGACACCAACAACTACTACGCGCTCGCTGCCACGACGAGCACAACCTCCATTCTTAAGAGACTGGCAGGCGTAACCACGACATTGGCAAGTGTGAGTATGGCGCTGAGCATCAATACTCCGTACCAGATGCACTTTTTGACAGCAAACTCTGGGCCAGTCTCGCTCTTTGGCAATATGTGGGCGGATGGAAGCCTAGAACCAACGGTAAATTCACTAGGCCAGTGGAATGATAGCCTCTGGGTTATCACAGCACTTGATTAGATCGAAAGGACATATCACTTATGGGAGCAGCGACAGTTTTGGCCGAAGCGGGGACAGGAGCATCAGTCTCCTGGGCCACCGCAGAGGGCGGCGTTACCTGGAATCTGGCGGATAGTATCACCGCGACGACGCCAGTTGCGATCCCGACAGCGACCGGGACCAATTTTTCATGGATCAAAAATCTCGTCTTGTACGTGACGGTTGCCGGTACCACGGCCTTTACCAACCGCACCGTCAAGGAATCGAGCAGTCTATCAACTGGCCTCGCGTTCTTCTTCAAAGATGTGGCCGTTGCTTCCTATGCTCAATCCGCGTCAGGCAACAGGCCGGCATCGTCAGGATCAAATGGGGCAACGCCAGCAGGTTATACAGCTATGACAACTACGGCACAGCAATGGGACAACACAAGCCACTCTTCGGGCAGCACAGGGCCAAACGGGGATATATGCGTAATCGTGGCAGGAGTAGACAATACTTACGTCGGTGGTGCAGGAAACGCAATTTCAATGAATAATGTGATCCTATCCTACGATGAGGCATAGATGAAAAAAGATGTATATGCGTGGGCTGTTCTGTATCACGACGGCTCGTCCATTCAGGAATACGATCGCCCCGATGGACACGGATTTGCCGTCGTTGACAGCGCACAAGTCAGGCGCCTCACGCTGACATCCCCTGACTGCTCACATTCCGTGGTGGTGCCCACCGGGGCTATGCCCGTCTTTTTTCGACGCAGGAGCATCGCATTGCAGCCAGGCGGTGATCCGATTCCGACTGTGCATTGCATCGGGTGGAAGCGCGAGGACAAGGCTGTTTATCTCTTCATTTCTGAGGATGGATCAACGCTGGCTACGGAAAATCTACAGGCGGTGTAAATTGTCACACCGCCTGTTAAAAGTTATCGATCAGAATAATCGCCCGCCTTCGGGCCATTCATGGGGTAATTTGACATGTTTTCGGTAATTACATGTCGGGCATGCAAGCACCAGATTATCAGGCCAATTAGTACCGCCTCTAGAAAGTGGTATTACATGGTCAATATGATATTGTTCCAAATGTTTTTGACAGTAGTAACACTTGGATTTTTGGGCTTGCAACTTATGTTGAATATCCTGTGCGGTGTATCTTCCTGGAGCAGCAAGATAGCGAGCGCGCCTAATATGACTCGCTATTCTGACTCGTATTTTTACATCCTCTCGCTGGAAATATCGCGATCTGTAGGCTTGGTATTGCTCAGTTTCCCTCCATGCGCGATGTTTTTCTCTATAATATTCTGCTCGTTCTCTTCTGTATTGGCGAGCGTATGCTCTACTATGTTGCTTATAATGCTCAGTTGCACGCTGCTTCTTGCGCGAAAGTACCGCACGCTCAGGATTTTCTTTTCGCCAACGAGCATTCTTTGCTCGCTCTTTCGCGAGTGCATTTGGGTTGTTCCGACGAAGTTTACGATTGTATTTATTCATGCAGTCTTTGCACTTTATATACAATCCAGTTGGAGAATAACTATTCTTGCCAAAGTATTCCAATGTTGCAGGCTTGTTTATACCACACTCAACACAAGTGAGAGTAGGAGGAGGCTCAACTTTTTGGGTTTTACGCATAAGGTCATAGTTTTTGATGCACTCTTTGCACCAGGATGTAACTCCATAAAGCCCTCGCTTGCTTTTACTGAAGTTCTCAATAGGGAAGATAAGTTTGCATTGAGTGCATCGCTTATGCCCAAGTGGAAAATTTTCAGGCGTTTTTCTAATGCGTCGATCCCTATGATACTTGTTGATACAATCTTTCCTGCAAAGATTAAAACCATCTTTTCTATGCCCATCACGAGGGAAAAACTCAGAGGTGAGTGGCTTAAACTGCTCACACTTAGTGCAATACTTTTGGGGTATACTGGTATCCATAGTAAGGCTCCAATCCTTGCTATCAGCCAGGGGGTGTTACCAGCACCGCTCTGGTACCACATTATTACCCCTCAATTATACCATGAAGCAGCCTCTAGAGCAAGTTTAGGGGGTGTTTTGTGACAATTTTCTATGGCTCGTCGATTGCGAATGGCACCATTACCACGGCCAATACTGCCTCTACCACTACGGGTGGCACCGAGACCAGTAAGACAAGCACGTGGTCCGGTGGCAATCACTTTGCCGAAGTATGGTCACAGGGCGGATCGTCTACACCTGCAACGTCTATCCCGGCAACACCTGACGGGCATGGGTGGGTCACGGCTGCTCCTGGCGCGGGATCATTTGCGAACGCCAACTGGTCCGCATCTATCGCCCTCGCTCTCTCCAGCAGCTCCACCGTTTCGTGGACGGTGCGCTTTTTCAAATATAGTTCTGGCACCTATACCTCTATAGGAACGATTGCCACCTCTGCTGCCAGCCTGGGCACCTCGCGTACCGTTATTTCTTTCGCAGCAACCTCAATGGCACTGACTACCTTTGGGGCAGCCGATCTGCTGTATGTGGATCTATGGATGCAAGACACGACCGGGGCGGGCGGAGATAACGCGATTGTGTACGAGTCGAACAGCGCAACTCAGGGGGTAGCCAATGATGTGCAAATCACCACGAGCACATTTACCCCATCTGGCACTACCAATAGCCGCACTGTTCCCGCTACTGCTGCGTTGCTGCAAACCAGTTCACGCACCGTGCCCGCTACCGCTGCCCTCCAAGCAACAAACTCGCGGACTGTACCTGCAACGGTCGCATTGCTCCAAACCAGTAGCAGAACCGTGCCCGCTACGGCTGCCCTGGCCAACACATTCAGTAGGACCGTTCCCGCTACTATCGCGCTCGACCAGCCTAGCAGCCGAACGGTTCCCGCTACTATCGCGCTTTCAGGAACGTTTAGCCGAACGGTTCCCGCTGTTGTTGCTCTCACTCACACGAGCACGCGAACGGTCCCAGCCAGCATCGCTCTCTCAACGACTGGACATCGGACTATTCCAGCCAGTATGGCGCTGACCATCGAGATTGCCAGTGGCGGATTCGGCGTGTTCGCAAGCGGACCAAACACGGTTTCTTTCGACCATCTGAGATTTACCGAGTATCCTGATCCTGCTCTATGCCTCGCGCCTGTGTTGCCGCGTTTGGGTAGCACCACCGTTGCATGGGATGAGGCTATCCCGACGAACGGAGCATGCACAGTCAAAACAAGCCTGGATGGGGTCAACTGGACGGCGATTCCTACACCAACGGCCATGAAATTTGATGGCACGAGCGGCTATATCAGCCTGCCAACAACGGGACTACCAACTGGGGCTGCAGCGTGGAGTATGGAGTGCTGGTGTCAGATGCCAAATCCGCTACCAACGACAGGGACCGGATTCAACACGACTATGAGCATGGGTACGCCTGGCGTCTCAAACGAGTTTGCATACATCTACTACCGCACAACCGCGACTGCATTTCGTATTGACGTGGTAAGCACAAGCATTCAAAGCTCGGTAGTTGTTCCAGGTGGCATCTATCACTTGGTTGCTACCTATGATGGCACAACGCTCAAATTTTTTATGAACGACATATTGCAGGGAAGCGCAACCGTCACGCTCAACATCACTGCCAGCATTGCGCAAATTGGCAATGACAATTCAGGAGACTTCTGGGCAGGAGTTGAGCAGGCCAGCGCGTTCTACTCTACCGCGCTCTCTGCCGCCCAAGTCAGCAATCACTTCGCAGCCGGGCTAGTTCCCAATACCTACAACGCGGTAGTGCTTGCTGACTCGCCAATTCGCTTCTACCTGCTCAATGATGCCGGTACGACAGTCGTCGATAGCGGATCACAGGCGCAAAATGGCACAACACATGGCACAATCTTGGCGAACGTTCCAGGGATCATTGCCAGCACCAACAGTAACACCAACACGATACCGGGCCTGACTGGGCAGCCTGATCCAACCATCGATATTTTTACAGTAAACTCGTCAGCAAATTATACGAATACAGCCAAATCAGGCGGTAGCGTGTCCACGGTGGCGTATGACACAGCAAACAGCCGCATAACGCTTTCAGGCGGCTCCGGTGGTCTCTATCTCTATACTGCCATCAACGACAATGATGTGGATTTGATTGCTGATATGGACGAGTCGGACGCAGGCGGCCTCGTGTGGCGATTTGTTGATACCAACAACTACTACGAGTTGGGCGCATACGATGATAGCTCGTCCAGCGGCTTTACAAATCAGCTGCGCTTGTACAAGGTTGTGGCTGGTACTCGCTCACTGATCGGAAGTGCTTCTGTCATCTCATGGCCACGTTCAACGCCTGGCAGTAGCCCATACAAGAGAATCCGAGTAACGATGCTCGGAACCACGATCACCGTGTATTTTGATGGCACAGTCATGCAAACCGCGACGGATAGCACGTTCGCGAGTGGTCAGATGGGACTACGCAACGACGGGGGCACATCACGCTACTATCAGCTTCGATTGCAGGCGGTTGGGGATTATGTGAGCGGCACACCTGCTGGGGATATCGTGACGAGTGATTTTGTCTACACACAAGTAACACTCTCGACGACCGATCCCACCGTCAACCCGCGAATCCAAGACTTGACCACAACGGCAAATAGCCCATCCGTTGGCAACGGCCTGGTCATCCCGCAGTTGCATGATCCAACCAAACCGTTCGCGGCATTCTACAACGCTGAGATGGACTCACTCGCACAATCGAGTGGAGATTTCTATTGGGCTGTTAACAGCAATGCACTTTCCTTTGTGGGTCGTCAGGCAGTACCCGCGCCCTGGTGTCTTCACAGTGCAGATTTGTTGTTTACCCCAACCGTGAAGCCGACATTCAGCGCGGATCTCTACCGCAACCGCATGAAGATCACCAACTGCCTGGGCACAGTCACCATCACTGGCGAGCAGAAGATAGCCGATGGGACAGCTTCTTCGTGGCAGATGGCCTATCCGCTCTACAGTGAGCCGAGCATAAACGTGCAGGGTGTTTTCAAGACGGTCGGCGTGCAGGGCGGTACTGTTATAGCTGATTTCTACTGGCAAGCGGCATCAAACAGCATTAGCCAAGACCCAAGCGCGGCAAAGATCCCATCGGGCTATGTAATCAGCGTCGATTATACCGGCCAATTTCCGACAACAGTCGTACGTGACAATTTGCCAGAGCAGGAGGCGCGCAAATCCGTTGAGAACAACACCGGCATTATAGAGATGATCGAGGATGGCAAGCAGATGCTCGTGAGCGCGGCGCAGATCTACGCTGATGGCTTGCTTGCCCGCAATGCAAACAACAATACGGTAGAAATCGTGGTCACAACACAAAGGAGCGGATTACAGAAGGGGCAAGTAGTCCCTGTATTCTTAGAGGAATTTAACATCAATAATGCGCAACTGCTGATCACGAATGTGGCCACGATCGGAGAGCAACGGGCAGATGGGACAATTTTGTATCAGTGGACGATAACAGCAACGAACGGCCCGAACCTTTCTAAGTGGTCATCGTCATTAGGTTTATGAGTGGCATTACGCATAACAAGGAAAGAGGCAATTATGAACTGGTTAAGTGTTTTTACTACGCTTTTTGATATTGTATGGCTTATAGTGCTGCTCTCCGTTTTATGGCGCATTATGCGAAGTTCAGAACGCAACTCAAAGGCCAATCAAATCATTGCCGAGACGCTGATTGGCACGTCTGCAAGCAACGCTCAGAGCGCAAAAGAAGCGGTCAAAGTGGCACAAGACGCAATTGATTTGCTAAAGGGACAATTACATGGGGCTAAATAATCCAAATGTATTTCTGCCAATTATCAGTATTGTTGTCTCTATCCTTGTGGTAGCAGGCGGATTTGCAGCATTCAAACAAGGTTTCTTTAAGCAATCGAGCGAGATACAAGGACAGACCATTGATGCACTCAAAACGCGAGTGGAAACACTGGAGTCTCAAGCAGAATCCGATGCCAAAGAGATCAAGCGCTTGAGAACCATTATCAACACGGTCAGATTCGCGCTCAAGAAGAAGGGGATACTCATCGAAATCGAGGGCGAATATATAACGCTGATCGAAAATGATGTCCAGAGCAAGAGCACACGTATGCAGGCCGACGACCCAACGGGCAAAGTACGACCAATCAAAACAAAACTCAAGAATAATAGCGACGATGACGATATAGACGCAAGTTAGCGTCTAGACGAAAGGATATATTCATGTCAAATACGGTCACGTGGAACGATCCAGATAAGGTGCAAAAAAGTCAGGGACAATATTCCCCAGGTGTGATGTACCTTGTTGATCCCGTCACCCAGAAAGTAGTAAGCCCTGGAGGTGGGGGCGGAGGTGGAGGCGCTGTAACCGATATCACAGCGTCGGGCAATCTGACCACAGCGAGCGGCGCTGGTAGCACGGTATCCATAGCGCTCGGCACTGGTCAGGCAACGTGGGAAGCGCAATTGACGGGTACATTCTCCGCTGGGACCACCATCGTATTTGAGGGAAGCGATGATAACACCAACTGGTTTGCCGTATACGGTGTCAATGTCTCACTAGCCAATCCTACGCCTATTTCCTCGATTGGCGGCGCTGGTCCATTCCTCATCCGTGGTGTCAGTTCAGGCTATCAGAACTTTCGTGTACGTTGCTCTGTTCTCCACAGTGGCGATAATGTGGCAGTCGTTTTGATTGGCAGCGTGGGCGCCTCTGGCAATGGCGGACTCGCCACCAACGATGGCACATTTGCAAAGGAAACAGGCGGCAATCTCGCAAGTATCGCCACAAACACGACAGGACTAGGCACGCAAACGACGCTGGCCAGTATCTTGACGGCGCTGCAAGGCATCCTCTCGACAGAAATAATAGACCTCTCGACAACAGGTACGATCAGCGCTGCTCAGAGCACAGAAGGTACTCCTGTAAGTAATGCTACTGTTGTGCTTACTGTGGGCAATGGGCAAAGCACATGGAAAGCGCAACTGCTTGCGGGTGGAGGTGGTTTTACAAGCGGGACAACCATTGTGGCGGATAAGTCGGTAGATGGTGGTACGACGTGGTATAGTGCTTCATTCAAGGTATCTGGTGCTAGTCCTGCTACTCCCGTTTCATCCGTCGTCGGTCCTGGTCCCATCGAGATGACAGGTGATGCATCGGGTGCCAACCGTGTGCGTATTCGTTGCTCAGTCCTTAATAGCACAGAGACCGTAGCAGTAACATTGCGGGCTAGTACTGGCGTTAGTGATGTTGGCTTAATATCATCTATTCCTGCTGGTTCCAATGTAATCGGTGGCGTAACGGCTGCTAGTGGGGCTTTTGCCGATGGAGCTATCACAACGCTTGGCACTGAGGCAGATGCAGCGTGGGGACTTTCTGGTAACGCAACAGCAATAGCCGTACTCAAGGAACTGGCGTTACTCTTGCAGCATGTAGCCTATGACAATACAAACGAGATAAAGGCCTCACTCTACGGGAAGAATAGTGCGGCGGGCGATACGCCGATTGGGGTAGATGCTTCGGGAAGGCTTACCGCTGCTATTCAGGCGGTACTTGGTACGGCATTAGCGGCAGACCAGAGCAATACAGTGCTACGCATCTCCAACTATGTCAAGACGGCCACAGCAGGCGATACAGCCCTGGCGTTGGGGCAAGCCACATTTGCAAATAGTTTGTCGGTGGTTCAGGCGTCGGATAGCCCAGCGCGTACCTGGACGCGAATTTATAACACCACGCAAACAGGTGTTTCTTCCTGGACCGGATCTGGTAGTTTGACGAGCCTCGATCAATATACCTACCTAGTTGCCAATATCAACGTAAGCGCTATTAGCGGTACGAGTATCCAATTCAAGATCAATCGCATCGATGGTTTTGCTAACGTCAACACCCTGGCTAACGGTAGCACAATCAGCGGGGCAAATACCACCGATAAGTTTTCTGTTGGCCCAGGCTGTTCACAAAACCACCCATTCGGTCAAACGGCCTCGATAACAGCAGCGTTTACTGCTATTACTAGTGTGACGTTTACGGTTGAGGTATGGGCACGATGAGTGTACTTGAGTCCGATACCGGCATACGCTCCTCCGTGCTTTCTGGTTCATGGGGAGCGGCTTCTGATCAGAACACGTGGACATTGGCATCAGGGTCATCAGTGCCTCTCAGTGCGACAAAAACAAGCCTGCAAATAACGGCGTCAACCACGACGAATATGATTATTGGCGTTGCCAGTGTACAGAATGTTGCAGCATCGGTGCAAGTAACTGTTCAAAGCAGTGGAGATAGCCCCGTTCTCTTTTTGCGTTACACGGATACCAATAATTACATAAAATGTGACGTTGTTGGCGGCTTGCTCCGTATACGTAAAAATGTTGCGCCAGGAGGATTTACCACTATTGCATCTGTATCTTTTGTGCAAACGCCAAACGTGGCGTATCAGTTCGTTTTTCAGGTTCATGGCACAACTTACTCAGCAAAAGCCTATCAGGTCAACACACCTGATCCCGGTTGGCTTATTAGCGCAACAGCAGGCGATAGCATCCTTGCGTCTGGGAAATGGGGTCTTTCTGCTAATTCGGCTAGTTTGCCTGTCAGTTATAGTCAGTTTGCCGTGAATAATCTACGAGCCGACAATCCTTACAATATTACCGATAATCCCTATGGCGTGACGGTTTACCATTCCAATGCCGCAACCTCAGCGCTTGCTCAACTCATTCCAGATATGCAAGCACTCGGTTTAACGTGGCTTCGGTATCAAGTGCCATTTACTGCGATTGACTCTCCACAAGCGACGTACACATGGACATCGTTAGATGCGATGGTAAGTGTGGCCAATGCGGCAAACATCAATATCATTTTTTCGATGGATCAAGCACCATCGTGGGGGTTGGATGGCACAACTGGACTACCAACGCCTGCCTACACTACTACCGTTGCAGGATTAGTAGCAGCGCGCTACAACGGTTTGACGGGACATGGACACCTTGATTCAATCGAGATATGGAACGAGGAATTTGATTTTAGTAGCTATAACAACACGACGTATGGAGCGGTAGCCAGTGCGGGTTACACGGCTATTCGTGGTGCTGGTTTTACAGGAAAAGTCGGTTGTGCTGCCATGCTTGGCGTTAGCAATACGGCGCACATCACAAACTGGATTACCCAATTGTATACCAGCGTCGTATCCAGCCTATTCGACTACTACAGCCTACACTACTACAATGCGGGCAATGATCCATCGGTGACAGGTGCATATCTCTCTATTCCTACAGTGCTAAGTACTGTTAACGCGGCGCTAATTGCTAATAGCGATGCACTCAAGCCGGTCTGGATCACTGAGTTTGGCTACGCAACTTCAACCAATGGCGGCCATTCTGCCGGAAGTGTGGTCAGTGCACTCCTGCAAAATCAGTACTATGCCTATATGTTGAGCGCCGCGCACGGCAACTCACAACAATCTGGCGTAGGGCCCGTGCAAAAGATCCTCTTTTACTCAATGGATACCGATCCGACGAATACAGATGGGGAGAGTATCACTCAGGGACTTACGCCAAGTGAGGCGTATAGCCAGACATTCGGCACCCTGAAAGCATTTATCGATACCTATTATTATTGGCCTGGTGCCGTCGCGCAGTTCCCTGTGACAAGTAGACGTACTGGCCAGTTCCCTGCTACGAATAGGAGAGGATCATAGTGGCAACCCTTGATTATCAGCCCTGCTATGTCGGGCAAACTTATCCATCCTGGCACATCCCTTTGCAGGCGGGCGGCGTTGCGGATAACCTGAATGGAGTAGATATTACTAAATTCACACTGACTTTTCGCACCCTTACCGGCGTGGATACGTTAGGAACTGGCACGATCACATTGGATACCGCCTATCCAGCCTACATCTTTTATAAGCCATCTATTGCCGATGTAACAACCATGAACGGTACTTCCGCAAATGGCATATTCAACGGCTCTATTATCGTCAAAGCACTCTTCCCACCATCAAACAGTACGGCAGATGAAGCTGTATTCGATCCCATTCCATTTAATATTACCCCATCCTAAAGGAGCACGCTATGTCAAAAATTGAATCGCTACTTGCTGATATCCTTGCACGCAAACAGCGTCTAGACGATCCGAAAGCGCAATCGCCAGAGATGGCAGAGGCGCTAGCCCTAGCGGACGAGTACCACGGACTGCTCAACGATCTGCGTGAACTGTGCAATCCTACGCCTGCTCAGGTTGTGCCAGCACCGTATGTGGTCTATCCTGAGCCACGCTATCATCCTTCATATCAAATCACTTGGAATGCTGATGTGCCTGTTGGCAGCACGCTACAGATTGTGAAATGAGGCAAGGACATTGGCCGATTGGTACGCCCTGGTGGCGTTCATATCCAGATTTATTAGGAGACAAAGAGATGACAACAACAGAAGAAGCCAAAGTAACAAAATGCGATTATTGCGACAACACAGAAAATATCACCACGCTTATTGACAGGACGGGCAATAATCCCGATATCCATATCTGCCGTGATTGCTACGCAACTGGTCAAGGCGAAGAGGTATAACTGTGAACTACTACGATGCACGCGAGATGAGTGATGCACAAGGCAAGTCTAGTGGACTTTTCCACTACACAGCTCAGAATGACGATCGCATTTTTCCTGTAGGTTACTGTGCTCAGGGATGCGTTGGACATGCTACGCCAGATGAGGCACGCGAACACTATCGCATCTATCTGCTCGATAGCGCCAAGTATGATGGCATGTTACAAGGTGAACAGCGCCAGTGTGAGGTATGCGGTCTCTGGATACAGACATATGCTCATATCCCACTAAACATGGAAGCGCATTTCTTATGTAATGAACACCTGAATAGAGAGACGCTTGATACGGTGATGCATCGTGTTAAGCAGATTATTTCATCGTGAGGAGGATCTATGTTAAAGGGACTTGATTATGTGACTGGTCCTCCCATTGCCGCTATGAAAGCCGATGGCGTCTCCTTTGTGTGCAGGTACTTGTCAGAAGTTAATGCGTTGACGCAAGTCAAATTGCTCTCTGCCAACGAAGCAAAGACGCTTGGCGCGAACGGCATAACCATTGTGAGCAATTATGAATGGTACGGCAACCGAGCGGCAGAAGGCTTTGCCAGTGGCGTAGCAGACGCGCAGATAGCAGCATCTCAGCATACGGCGTGCGGAGGTCCACCGGATAGGCCAATCTACTTCTCAGTGGATTTCGATACAAGCGTAACACCTACCATCATCGATTACTTCAAGGGCATATCGTCGGTTATCGGATTGCACAGAACAGGCGCATATGGCTCTTATCAAGTAATCAAGGGACTACTCGACGCCAACACTATCACTTGGGGATGGCAAACTTACGCGTGGTCAGGCGGCGCATGGGAGCCACGAGCGCATATCCAGCAATATAGCAATGGAGTGTCGTTCGCTGGTCAATCAGTGGATTATAACCGATCCATTAAGGATGACTTCGGCCAATGGATGCCAGGAGGAGGAGAAATATTGTTACAACTTACAGACCCAATGGGCAAGTACTTCACAGCCAGTACGGCGGGTGATCGTTGGCATTGTGCGAAGACCAACCAAGACATTGCCTATGCACTGCTCGTGTTCTATCGCCAGTACGGCGGTGTGTTCGGCTTGCCCATCTCAGGCGAGATCTACCTTCAACAGTACCCAAATGTTGCAATACAATATTGCCAACGCGCTCTCATGGTCTATGACGCCAAACACTCGATTGACTTTCCAGATGGTGCCGGTGACTGCTACCTCCTACATCTCGACTCAGGCATAGGACAACAAGCCGTTGCCAAGCCGCTCATTGCCGCTCTACAAACTCAGGTCAACACGCTCACAGCACAAGTGCAATCCCTGACGAGCGAACTAGCAGCACTCAAAGCACAGCCAACGCCCGATACGAGCGCATTGGATGCACAAATAGCCACGCTCACGACGGAATTGGCGCAATACAAGCAGGCCATAGCGAGCACGGAGACGGCGTTGGCGGCATTACCCAAATAGCATTCTTGTGTAATTTATTATTGTTCAGTTTATTGGAGGTTCATATGAAGCCATTATCACCAGCTCTCACAACCTTAGCCCATATCGTTTGGGGCGGCATATTCGGTCTGCTCATCTCAGGAGGTGCGGCAATCTCGCAGTACAACGCAACCAACGGTATCAACATCCCACAAGATGCCGCTGTGTTCGCTCTTGCTGTGCTCACTGGTATTGGTAGCGCAAGTATCGCAACGTGGAATAATATCAAGAAATCGCCTGCTCTGCCAGTGGCCGAAGCCGAAGTAGAGAGTGTTGCTAAAGATCAGTTTAATCAGTTCGCTCAGAGCGTGCATGGCCGCCTGAGTACCATTGAAGCATGGCTACAATCCCACATACAAACTCATGCCGCTAGCGTGCCATCCACGCCCGTACAAGCCCCTCAGAGCGCCCCTGTGCCATCATCGCTCAGCAAGATAACATTGCAGCCATTGCCAGCACAGAGCACGCCGAATATAGCGCCTGCGGGTAGCGTGCCGCTTACGACGGTACCAGCTATGCCAGTGGTACAAGTTCATCAATAATCTTGTGTAACATTGTGAGCAAAATAACAGCAGAGGCGACTATCGTGATGGTAGTTGCCTCTGCTGTTATTTTGAGATAATTAGTCACCGAAAAAGTTACTAGCCCACTGAAAAGCCACATCACAAGCAAGAGCGGCTGCCTCATCCTCTGGCCTATCCCCAACCATCAGCGTATCCTCTGAGCTCACACCAGCCATCTCCATTGCCTCTTTCAGCATGCCAGGATTAGGTTTACGGCGCGGATCATCCTCGTTATAGTATTCAGGTAACGCCTTCTTGTTTGGACTAGAACAGGATACCAGCGAAGCCATTGCGCCAATTGCTTGCGCTGTCTCACCCAACACGGCGCGTACCTGTGCCTCAGAGAACTTTGACCACGGGAAGCAGACGCCTCCCTGATTCGAGACAGTGATAATGGTCGTGCCATTAGATGCCAGTTCTCGGCATGCTTCCACGCGACCAGGGAAGAAGTCCCAATCGTTGGCGGTCTCGCGGAAGTCACCACCTGATTTCGGCTTGCCGAGCGTCCCATCAACGTCCAAGAGAAGCAATTTATACATTTATCATCCTCCATTGCCTTGAGCGATAGGAGAATGAAGCCACGACACAGCCATCCAGGGTAAGATCGTACGTCCCTGAAAACGCCGTGATCGGGTTTATTTTGCCGTCCTTGAGCGAGTTTCCTACGTAACTTCTGCACTGGAAATACCCGCTGTCAAACTCCCCTTGTTCTATCACGATGCCTGCGTGGAAGACATCACCGTATTGAGACCGAAACGTAATGATGTTAATGACAGCCTGTCCGATTTCAAATCGTTGTTCTGATACCGTGTCGCCATAATTGACAGCGGCAGTAGGAAATGTTGCTTTGAGATCCATTCTCTCTTCCCTTTCTAATTCTTGTTCGATGTACCAAACTAACTGGGCGTTGATTGAGCGGTGTTCACGCTGTGCGCTTGCCTTTAGCGCTTCGAGTGTTGCTGACGGGATGTACGCCGTAAATTGTGGATCTTTGTTTGTGTTTGCCATGTCAATAGTATACCTGTATCATACCTGTATGTCAACCCCTTATTTGCCATCCTCCTGATTTTGGTTTTCTTGCATGCGTATTTCTAAGAATCGAGCACGCAAGGCTTTCAACGCGTCTTTAGAGGTTTTTGCCTCAACGGAGCCAACTAGTTCCGTCAATTCGGGGATATGAGCAATATAGCCATCTTTCGCATTATTGGGAAGTACGTGTGCCTCATATCCCCAAACATTGCCCACACGCACATAGAGTTTTGACTTTGGTGGATGCGTTTGATTATGCTCGCTAATTCGCTGTGATCGTTGCGCATAATTGTGCATATGCCCATGTTTCTTTTTGTATGCACGAATAGCCTCATTCCCCTTTTGACTCATCTCCTGATACTTGCCGCTTTCTTTGCGCCAAGCAGTTGCACAAATTTCGTCACAAAAATGTGTATCCGATGAGTTCCACTGGTACGGTTCGCGAGAAAGCGGATCGAGGGACTTTCCGCATGCCGCACAATTTACCTCTTTGGGGCGGCGCTCTAATTTCAGGATAGAGGCATGTTCACGAGAACACACGCGATCACAGTATTTTTCGTTGTCCTTGTTGGCGATCTTTGCTCCACAATTCGGGTTCTGGCAATAGCGGATGGGCGTATTGCCTCTGTTCTGCAAAACTCGTCTCGCACCTGTTTTCTTTGGCTTGAGCATTTCAAACTCTCCTACTTATGGAAATGCCACTTGACTAGGGTATGAAAACAGTATAAAGGCGACAATGATCGTTGTCAAGACACTTCACCCAACTAGCAAAAGTACTACAAAATTGCTCTATTCCCATCTATCATTGGATAATGTTACACAAGAAACTGTTTTCTCGGAAAGGATGCACAGAACATGAAATCTAGACTGTTGAGCTTACTACCTGATGCCAGAGTGACGATCACGCTAAGCCTCCCACGCCTCGTAGCAGTAGTACTGATCGCGGCTGTGATAGCATCGGCGTTGATCGGTGTGCGAGTATTCACCACACAGGCAGCACAATGTAGCCAGTGGTATCATTGTCCGATTAGCCAGCGATACGGGCAAAATTATGAACATGGGGTAGATCTGCTAACGCATGGATTAGCAATTACTGCGCTAAGAAGTGGAACAATCACATTTGATCGTTGGGAATGCTGGAATGACGAATGCGTGCAAGACATCACATGGCGGTTAGATTTTCCTTCGCATGCATGCAACAGTCCATTCATGTATGTTCAAATCAATCGTGCCGTGAAGGGGCTGCACGTTGGGGAGCACGTCAGCGATTGGCAACTGTTGGGGTATAGTGGATCGTTCTTTGAAATTGGTCTCACGAGTGACAGAGAATATGGCGTGAGCGGATGGCATTGGGGTGTAAATATCTTAAAGTGTTTTCCGTATCTGTAAATGCAAAAGAAAGGGTCCAACATCACATTGGACCCTTTCTTTTGCATTTACAGGTTCCCAATGCGTCAATGCATGTCGCACTCGTAGTATTGATGAAGTTCTTCGTGGGTGATCTCTTCGAGTCGGGCAACTCGGATGAGTTCACGTTTGCGTCGGTGGGCGTGCGTTTGGTGGTCGTAGAGCTTTTCGGCAACCGGGCGGGTTGGATCGTCCTGGCTCACAACGGCCCATTTACCGCCTCCCCAGTTCACAACTTTGTAGGGCAAACCGCCGCGCTCGCGGATAGTGATTGCTGCTTCATCTAGAAAGGTGTATGGAGAAGCGCCTTCTTGCTCCAACCACTCGCGACGGATGGCTTGGCGCATCTGTTGTAGTTTCTCGGCGATTGTATCGCAAATCTGATAATGTTCTTCTAGGTCTCCATCTTCGATATTGTCGATTGTGTCCTTCCAAGTACCGATTGCTGCACCTATTTCAATAAGCTCTTCGTGTGAGAATGTCCAACGTTTCATGCTTGCACCTCCTTTTATTGTGACCATTTTTGGTCTATTTGGATAGTGTAGACCAAAAATGGTCATATGTCAAGAGAGAGAATGGCCAGCAACCCACAGAGTGAACGTGCTACGGATATGGCCCTGGCTGTGATTTGATGTTTTCGGTTCTAGTGCGTCGAATAGAATAGCACAGTAGCACGGCCTTTCCGTGCGGGCTAGAACCATAAAGAGCGCCACCAGAGATGATCTGGTGGCGCTCTTGTTAATCGTCGCAGTCGCACTCTGCCGGGTCCAGGTAGGCTTGACATTCGTCATTGTGGCACTCATACGAGTCGCACAAGTCGCCGCCACAGGCGTAACCAGGCTAATTGCATCGGCATGTAGTGCGATAGTACGAGTAACTATCTGGATTGTTCAAATCTCCGCTCACGCGGGTCAAATCGTGGATCTCTTCATGGCAAGATCTGCACTCATACGTTGCGGATATATCGTCTGCATCGCGCATTTCCGAGGGCGCCTATGGCGCCCTCGGCGTGCCTGCCTTTGGACGTAATAAGTTCTGGCGAATACTTTGTTCTCGGCTTAGCATAATTATGTGCTCTCTTTCTCCTCGCATGTGCGAGGCTACATCAGCCGCTCTGCCTCGCTACGCTTGAGTCCAGCAAAGCCCTTGTTAATGAGGAATTGATCTAGTCGGTGCTCCTGCTCGAAATCGAAATGATACCAGAGCGTGCGATCCTCCGGGTCGTGCTTGATGCACACACGATAAACGTCGTCAAATTGATCTGACTCGATCTCTATCGTGCGACCACGAGCGTCAGTGTAAGAGATCATTTGACCGGGAATCAAGTCAATGCGTGCGTTCGCATCAGTTATGGTTGTGTGGTTCATGGTTTGTCTCGCTTTCTTTTTGTACGCACTGTTTAAACTCCGTAAAGCTCTCTTCGCCCTGACGTTGCACTAAGAAAAGTGTGGCAAGTCTGCGCTCTTCCTGATCCTTAAGCCATTCTTCGGCAAATGGATCATCTTTTAGGCAGATAGTTTTGATGCGATTGTCCAGCCACTCATAGCGAGTCTCCAGAGCGTTTTTGTGATACTCGTCAGTGATGGCTCCCGCCTCAAGGATCTTCGCGGTCAGATCTTCGCGCTTCTTGAGCAAAGAAGCCATATGACTTACGTGGCTATACTTATATGCCAGATATGCTTGCCAGAATGGCGCAAACCCGTGTTCGTTGGCAAAACGAGCAGTATGGCGTCGATCAGGAAGAAGTGGAAACGGCGGCACTGGCAAAATATCGGATTAGAGCATCCTTGCCATACCGAAAAGATAAAGAGACACCGGAAGAGCGACAATCCCGCGATAACACTGAGAATGCCGCCATACAGGATGCGATGAATGCGCTGCCCTGGCCCGGCATCCCGTTGGCAGAGTTGGCCGAACGGCACCACATCCCGCTCGGAACCCTGTATGCAGCGGTTAACGACAAGATCATCCCTACTCGCAAGGCAGGAAAAACGGTCCTCGTCAACACAAAGGATCGTCAGTGGGTAGAGTGGTTGGCTCGCTATAATGCTAGGCGTCGGCGCAAATAAGCGCACAACAAAATGCCGCTGATCTCATTGGAAGATCAGCGGCATTGTCTTATCGTCTAGGCACTATATTATAGCATCCACGCGTTGCTCTTTGCGGGTAAGCGCTCATTCTCGCCAGTTGACTGCGGGTGCGTCTCGCTGCTATGCATCATGTCTAGCAGGATCGCCTCAGCACGCATAGCGGTGATCTGGATAGTATCCGTGGACTTGGACACGCGAGGACGCTTCTCAGTGCTCTCACACTCGTCATCCTCGCTATATGTTGCCTGATGGGGGATATCAGCAAATAGCGTTCCTCGTGCCTCTGGGATAGGTGTATGTGGCGTGGGTTGTGGCGTTGGCGCATACTGGATATCACGAGCTGGTAGTGGACCCGTTGGCGGTTTGTTGATGGTGGATCGCAAGGCAGATGGCAATTGGGGCAATTCTTTCACTGTGGATAACTCAGCAAAGATGCCTCGCACGCCTTCCTCTTGCCATGCATGGCGCATATCACGCGCATAGGTGCCTGGTGTGGCTTCTCTCACTCGCTTGGCAATCTTGCCTGCTGGTAAAGCGAGAGCATTGATTCTGCCTGTTTGGATTCTGACAAGATTTTCTCTCGCCTCATCTGCAACGGCTTGATCGCATGGGAGACAGAAATACTTATCCTTATCGAAGAGTGATTTGGTCATTGGTTGCCCACATATCAGGCATGGATCAGGGTAACGCTCCCATGTGGATGCTGTAACAACAGCTCTGGGCGCTGGCAAGAGCGCTACGGGGGCACTCGCTATAATGCGTTCATTCTTTTCTTGCAGGCTTAGCAGGAACTTGATAAACGCGCTCATGCGTTGCTTGATGTTTAATCCGGTCACTGACGGATTGGTCATTTTTCGTGTTCCTTTTCTACTAACGTGGTCGTTAGCAATCCAAAAACGACGTATATTCCTCCAAGTCCATACGGTATTCAATGTCACGATACATCAAAATAGATAGAATTGCAACAATGAGAGACTTTGCGTAGATACTCAATTGATCATTGTTGCAATTTGGGAGCACTTTTGTGGTGTATCTAATGTATTGCTTGCTTGCTATCCGTAGAGATTAGCGTGCAATTTTCCTAGCATCTCCTCGATAGTGGTTCCCATGTGGCTATAGAGCCAGCCACGACGCGTCACGAAGTACAAACGCTCAATATTGCTACCCTCAGAGTAGAATGGCGCATGGCTAAACCTGAAAAACGCAACCATATCAAAACCAAGTTTAGCCCGATACTCCTCGATATATTGCGTGAGAAGAGCGATACATGGTGCCATCTCTTCCTCTGCCCACTCACCCTCAAAGATCCATTGCGTGCGGTCTTCGCCTCCTGGCAAGTGACCTTTGGTGTCTGTTTGTGTCACTACTTATTCTCCCGTCTTTCTTGCCATACCTTCATAGGTGTATTCTGACTTACGGCCAGAGGTATAATGTTCCCATGCAACACCAGCAGCGACTTGATCGTTGTACCAATATTGATGTTGACCATTTGCGGCAGCCCTCAATCGTTTTTCAATACCATTCATGTCGAAGCGGATGTAAACGCGCCGACCTGAGCGGTCATACCTGTACCCAGGTGGAAGTTGAGGAACCTCTCTCATTGCTTATTCCTCCTCCTCAACAACTTTCCACTCACCATCCACAAGCTTGTTCCGATCCCGCATGCGCACGAAATGCGCACCCGACGTGTTCGTATCTCATCCACAGGGGTATCCTTTTCTGCGAGCAGTCGCTTGCTGGTTAGCTTGCTTGAGCCAGCATGTGATGCAGATCTGCTGGCCCGTTGGGGGCGTCGTAAAGAACTTCTTGCGACATACTTCGCATCTCCAATGAGGTTTAAAAATTTTCATAGCATCTCCTTTTTGTATCGGCTAACTTGTGCCAACTAGTCCTTTTTATGGATGAGTCAACCAAAAATCTCGGAGGACCTTCCTCCTCTGGCGTGATAATCATTTCACGGTCGATATCAATGAGGTTTATCCCGCTTACCTTTTTCCATCTTCTACCTGTAGGTGTGCGTAGGACGCCAATCAGCGGCGTTGTATCGTCAAGGCTATCTGCATAGCCGACAACCTTTGCATCCACCTCCTGGCCTTTGTGGCGAATGCGTAGCACGTCGCCTAGCTCATATTCCCAGGATCGCGTTGCTCTCCCTCCAACGGATGCCAGGTGCGACCTGGCATCCTGCTATGTGTGCTACTGAACCAGAACACGCCGCTCATTGCACTTGTCGTATAAAGCGTCAAGGAACAAGTTTAGCAAATGCTCATTATTGGCGCGCTCAAAGCAAATGATTGCAGCGGGATCATCCTTGAACAAATCGCACTGACGTAGCTTATCAGCAATCGCTTTGCCGATCTCAGGCACGCTCATTGCAGGATCATTGATGTACTGCTTAATGTAAATGCGTGCATTCCAACTGAGAATGGGCCCGGTTGGCTCTGCCATCTCGTCTAGCAGATCGAATACGTTGTCGTGAATGCTCATTGTTGTTCTCCTCTCAGGCAGGCCAGCGAGTACCAGCCTGCCATATACGCGCTACTAGGGCAAATCGTCACTATCTAAGAATGGGTCAAAGTTGTCTCCACTAACGATGGTTACTGGACTGCGCGTCTCTTGATCCGCCTTGAACGTCGCAACAGCCTTAATTAGCGTCTCGAATGCCGATTGTGAAAGCGTGATGGTTGCACCGCCTTGATCGGCAATGACCATTTGACCATGAGAATCGATCAATGCTGTCTGGAATGTCACACGAGCAGAGGCTTCAAACTCATCTCGCTCGTCAGATAAGCCTGCTTGCAAGAGCACAAGGCGATCATAATGGCGCTCAGCAAGGATTGTACCGGGTTCGAGGTTCATTGGTTGCTCCTTTCGGAGGGGCTAGACCAGTGCGATCTAGCCCCCATCTCACTACTACGATGCTTTCGCTACAGGTTGCTCTTCATTCACGGCATTCATGAGTTGGTCAAGTTGCACTTGTGTGAGGCTTGCCAGCGTGTCAGCATTGACAGGATAGCCCAATTCAGCACAGGCGAAGGTGTAGAAACCGTTGGCATCTGACCAGAGATGTTTGGCTTTACCCGCGTTATAGACGGGCGTGTAGGGCTTGCTAGTGCGTTGTACGGATTGCTCGCCATGCTCAGCAGGCTTAGCCAGTGTCACTGGTGCTGAATTATCAGATTGCCCTGTACCGCTAAATGGTTTGCCACGCTCAATTTCATCTTTGCTGGCAATGCTCTCTACAGAACCGAAGCCAGCAAATGCCAGAGCACGACCAATAGCCGATGTCTCGCCACACTCGAAAGGGTTGGTTCCGTCTGGTGTATTCTTTGGTGCATTCATCTTGATTTCGGCATTGCCAATATATTGTTGACCATCAACAACGATCACTGCCACCCAAAGCCAGCGATCCGCCACATTCGTAGGCTCACTCTTGATGATGCTGAACACAGCCTTTTTCTCGTGAACCATGTGGACACGCTCGGACACTTCTACGTAGTTCTTACCATGAAGATTAAGGGTTTTGACGCCATTTACATTTTGGTATTGACCGCTAGCCATAATATTGCTCCTCGTCACTGAAAGGGTAATCAACTATCATGGCTACATTATATCCGACAATGGATAATGATGTCAAGCACTTTCCTTTTTCTGCGAATATCTCCCTCTATTCACTTTATCGTCTTTGCGTCGTTGGCGTTCTTGCTCTCGCTCTTTAACCAGGCGTTGCGCTTTTTCGATATCAGGGATATGAAAGCCCTGTCTAAGCAGTATTCCTATGGTTTCAGCACAATCCTCTAGCCAGTCGGCTACATCCTTTGCCTCAACGGGCCTTTCTTGACGTTTCGTTGGAGTCGGCAACTGCTCCACAATAAAAGACCGATCGTAAAGAGTTAGCCTCTTGGATGCGTGCTTTATGTACTGCTTATCAATCTTGCCAGTGTTCCTCAATTGCTTGAGATCATCTGGCGAAACAAAAAAGCCCTTGCGGATACTCACCTCAAGGCTCGCCTCCAGTGGCGTAATCCATTCAGTTGTTGGTTGCGACATATTTACCTCCATGACCAAATTTTACACGACGTTGGATATTTTGTCAAAAAGGCTTGACATATCCAACGTCGGATGTTATAGTTCGTCTAGACGATAAATGATTAGCAACCAGGAGGGCGATATGGCAATGGCAACTTTCACACCGACAGCACAACAGGACGCAGTGATCTCTTTCTTCGAGGCGAAGTTTGGTCCTGCTCAGCGCGATAAACTGGTTTCCGTATTCTTGAATGCAGTTGCCGGTAGCGGCAAAACTAGCACACTTATGCTCGTTGCCGAAGCCGCCAAGGCAATGGAGCAACGTACTGGCAAGAATATCAAAGGTTGCATGGTTGCCTTCAACAAGATCATTGCAACAACAGCACAAAACAAGCTCAAAGATATTGGTTCTCGCCTTGAGGCAAAGACCACCAATGCTCTGGGACACGCTATTTTAAATGAGGCGGCGCGCACTGATATGTGCCCGAAGCCCAAACTTGATACGAAGAAATATTATGAGCGTGTGCTGAACTATGTGTCTGCTCGCAAGTTCTCCTTCCCTGCTGGTCGGATACCCCCAAAGATGATTAGCAGCATCAACAAGCTGGTGAGTGCCGCTCGTCTAACCTTCACCGAACCGACTGAGGATAACCTGCTTGATATCGTTGACCACTACGGTCTTGATATTGACATCACAACCAATTGGGCGTTCATCTGGCAGGCAGTAGCACCAATCATCGAAGAGGGCGTCAATGAGTTTCTTGCGACTGGCAAGATTGACTTTGACGATCAGATTTATCTTCCCTTGCGTCTCGAATATGCCGCGCCAATGTACGATCTTCTGATGATTGACGAGGCGCAAGACCTGAACAGCGTGAGGCTCAAACTCATTCAGTCTTGCGTGAAGAACAATGGCATGCTCCTCTTCGTCGGAGACCCTTTCCAAGCCATTCAGGGCTTCGCCTTCGCTGATACTCATAGTATCCAGACCATCAAGCAAGAGACAAACGCCGCTGAATTGCCACTCTCAGTATGCTGGCGTTGTGATAACAAAATCATCGAGGTTGCTCAGGCACTCGTACCGCACATCGAGGCACGCCCTGGTGCCAATGACGGTATCGTTGATATGGTCTCCTCTTCTCTGCTGATTAAGGCGCTAGAAACCGGCTACAAGCGCAGTGGCAGCACGAAAGACGGTGATCTCGTTCTTTGTCGCGTCAACGCTGATCTGGTTCGCTATTGTCTAGACACTATTCGCGCTGGCAAGTACGCCGTCATTCGTGGCCGCTCAATCGGCCGTGGCATCCTCGCAAAGATTGATGAGATTATCGAGAAAGCTGGCAAGCCGGTCACACTCGCCAATCTCTCAGAAGCGGCGCAAGACTGGCTAGCACTGCAAATCAATTCCTTGTGGGGCAAGAAAAACGCAGAGGACAAGATTGCTAAGCTTGAGGATCAGGTTGACTCGATTGACGCCTTTGTAACTGGCTTCCTCCTCGATACGCCAACTGGCAATATTGACCAGCTTCGCGCTTACATTGAAGAGAAGTTCTCTGGAGACGAGGGCGAAGGAAGCGAAGAGCAAGATGGTATTCTGCCCATCATCTTTTCTACGGTCCACAAGGCGAAAGGGTTGGAGTTTGACCGTGTATTCATCCTTCGCCCTGACCTGATGCCCCATCCAATGGCTAAGCTCGACTGGCAAAAAGAGCAAGAGTACAATATCCTCTACGTCGCCTGCACACGCGCCAAGCATGAACTCTACTTTGTCGATGATATCCCTGAGTGTTTGAAGCACGTGGTAGAACCAATGATTGCTCCTGAAGAGATGATTGACGAAGAGGAAGCCGTTGCTATCGCTGAAAGTATCGTAACCCCTGTCGTTGAGGCTCCTGAGATTGTAGAAGAGCCCGCTGTTACACCAGAGCCAATCATCGCAGAGCAACCAGTCGAGGTAGCGCAGCCCACGTACAACTACCCCTATAGCGATGGCAAAAGCCGCAAAGGCGCTGCCAAGACAAAGGGCGTAGCATACAATTTTCCACCTGAACTCTGCGACAAGCTTGACCAGGCGGCGGCGCTCATCCTTGAGAAAGATGGCCACAAATTCGACAAGAGCGCCTACATTGCTGGTGTGCTTGTTGGCGCATACCCCAACATCGACGAGTTGATCGCTTCTTTGCAGGATCAGGACAACACCCCTGATCCTGATGACCACGGCGGCGCTCCACTGCCAGCAACTAGCGAGATCGTGGAGGGTGGCTCTCACTTCTCCTCTACACTTGCCCACTTCTTCGATATGGCGATACAGGACGCCACTAGCAGAGGTTACACGGTGCAAGCAGTCATTAACACACCGCAAGCAGCAACGCCTATTGTAGCGTCTGAGAGCCATCTAGAAACACCTATGTTATTTGACGCTCCTATCGATCCCGAAAAAGCATACAGGCGCTTCTATCATTGTGGAAGCAAGTTCTGCAAGCACAAATGGGGCTACGATTATCGTTACGATAACGAGCGCAATGAATTTTATCGTCTAGACGCCAACGGTAAGCGTATCAGTGCAGAGCAAGACGCGATCTGCCCGAAGTGTGGCAATGATGGAAAGTACGCGAAGAAGCGCACACTCAGAGCCACCTATCACCCTGGACATCGCTGCACTGCCTCATGTAAGAATGCAACTAGCGATGAATGTACGTGTGTATGTGGTGGTTCGTCGCATGGCGAGAAGTGGATGCAAGGAGTCAAGTTGCTCAAAGCGCCGAAAAAATAGCAACAAAAAGAGCACGCATAGCTACCCATGCGTGCTCCCAACGCTTACGATCACCCCTGCTGCTTCGACAACAGAAGTATGCTCAGTATAGCATATCTGACAATGATAATCATTATTATATGAGCGCTTGCTCAAATATACCATACTTGATACAATCGCGCCAATGATTCTAGGGAGCCGAAAAATGGGTATAATCAAGCCACCAATAGAGGTAATTTGCGCTATCTGCCACAAGCCATTTCTAGCAAAACCATACAACACGCCTAAATGTTGCTCTTCTGCATGTACACACGAACTCCGAAGCCAGATAACCCATAGGCGTGTAGGATATGCAAAACAAGTTACTCTGACTTGTCCGGATTGTGGCAACGATTTTTCGCTAAGTGCGTCACAGAAAAACCAACGACGTTGTCCAGAATGCATAAGTAAAGCCAAACTGGCCTGGCAACCAATCCAAACAGAGACTCAGGTGGAGGCAATAGAACAACCCATAGAATCTTCCTGTTGGAGAAAAGACCCGATCAATCACAAGAGGACTGATAGTATTTTGATCAAGCATCCACTTGCGCCCCTCTCTCAATACAGAAAAAGGAACGCCCAAAAGTCCGTGTACGACCTTTGGGCTTCTGGCTATAACTTTGGCCAGATAGCAAAGATTTATAAAGTTTATCGCTACCAAGTTTCCGATGAATATTACCACGAAGTTGATAATCTAACTCAAATGGCCCAATCTATGCACAATGATCTATTGCAAAGAATAGATGTTGTTAGCGCATTGCCACCCCAAGAAAGAAAAGCGAGAAACCCAACTCCTCACTCACTCGCAAAAGAAAAAATGAAGTCCGAAGCCATTAGGCTCCACGCAGAAGGTTTGTCTAGTTATAAAATCGCAGATATGCTTGGCAAACCGGCCAAAACAGTTCAGGGATGGCTCAAAAAAGAACAAAGGCCAAACGATCGCGCCATTGGCAACATGTGGGCGTGGTGAGAAAGGGAAATTTAATGGGCAATGAAGAAAGGGAATACTCTCCTGTTGCAGATGTGCAAGAGCAAATAGCAGCAGGAGAAATTGAGGAAATCAAACCCCGAAAGTTTGATAACCACTAAAGTGGTTACTGGCCCGCCAATCCATTTACTGTAAATGTGGTTACCATCCATTATACCCATTACATTAGCACCAAATCGCACAATTGGTATTATTGTTGTTAAATGCCTCTATTTGTCACAATCGGTATAATGGATATTAAAACATGGAGGTGCGGTTCAATGGAGCCACAAAATCTCGATCTTGAATTAAAAAAGCTGAGAAAAGAAAATGATACATTAAGAGAGGATAACGCCACGCTAAAAGAGACGATAAAGATCCTTGGACAAAAACTGTATCCATCGCAAAACGACTTCACGAAAACGCTACTGATCAACAAAGAATCCGCGAATGAGTTGGTTTGACAAAGAAGAATGCAAGTAATATGATATACAAGTGAGAGCTTGACCAGCAATCACGCATCCATCGCCTGAAAAAGCTTGCTTTCCAATCTGCAAAAATCGAGAGCGAGCTTTTTTGCATTCATCGTGAATATCTCAAGCAACGCTATCATCAGCATTTGGGAATCTTTCTAAGAAATCCTTTTTCAAGCTTTCTTCAATTTCTTGATCGATAATCTCCTCTATCCTCTGAGCCATCGCAAAACACGCATTGCTTAGTTGGGTATAGTTCTTTGTGTTTCCCTGATCATCTGTAAATATGTAGTTACTACCTTCCTGGGCAATTTTACATTCACGATGCCAAACCACGCCAGTAATCTCTACCATGCGCTTCCACCCTCGCACGAATTCCTTTTTGATCTCGGCAATTTGCCATAATTCCTTCTTGGTTTGAGCTTCTTCGTATTTCCTGTGTTCTGCTCGCAATGCATCTAATTTTGTATCTCGCTCTAACCATCCTTCTGTGTACTCAAAAATCACATAATTATCATTGATTTTTGGGCCTATTCGCTGTAACTTTTTCGCTGTTTCCTCTGAGTATTCACTATCGGCAAAAAGATCTTTGAGATCAATTCCCGCATCAACAAGAGCCCTAAATTTATTCCATTCTGGTTCAAAAAATCGAATCCCTTCACAATCATATTCACCTGTCTCTACCATCTTCAAGCCTCCAATAATTTTAATAACCAGTATACCCCTACCACCAATAAATCAAAACACAACAAAAACACTGGCCAAACACCAGTGCTTTCAAACACACCTAATAATGATTATCATTCCCGCTGCTTCGGGCCAATCTCTAGTTGCGATGACTCGTAACACGTCACACAATACTCCTTTGGATTCCCGTCCACATATGTCTCGCGCATGTGCTTTTCACAGATAAAGAGTCCACAGTGGAAGCACTGATATGCTCGCTCTCCCCAACACAGGAGATGATACGTTTGCGGATCTCGCACCTGGCAACGCTGATAGCCTTCTAGTTCAATCATGGCTCACCTCCACATAGCGCTCTTCGTCTTTGTTGTACACAAATGGTACCCCATGTGCCTCTAGCCAATCGTAGATAAGCATGTACGTGCGTGTACCTAGTTGGCGTAGAGCCATGTGTTGACCGTGTTGTGCCTGATTGGAGGCAGTAGTCAAGTGATCTAGCTTCTCTGCTACTTCCTCACTGGTAGTCTGCTTGTCGATCATGGTATAATCCTCCTGATTGGTGTTTGAGGGATTAACGAGCTAGTCTATCTCACAACAGATAGACTAGCTACCGCGCTACTCTTCTGGCTTTACTACTTTTAGTCCCTCGTCTTCATTGACAATTTGCATCATTCCCGGCTTCTCCAACGACTTACAGATAGAGCAGGGGCAAGGGATTTCTCTCTCGCCACGCCAACGATTGCCTTCTCAAACATCCTTGACCAGTTCCCAATAGCCGCAGTAGTCGCATACAAGTATCATTACGCTGCTTTCGTGCATATTAGGCAGCGTGTGGAAATCTTTTAAGTTTGGCTCTTCGGCTTCTGCTTTGTCCATTGGATCTCCTTCTCCATTTGCTCAATCCTTGTCAGTAATTGCCTACGCTCACCCTCATCGCTCAGCATGGCCGTCAGAGAGCGCGCATGACCAATCTTCTGCGCATTGTCCCTCTGTCGTATTTGCTCTTCTAGCCGTGCCCATCGTGAGCGGATGCGTTTGCTTTTGCGCCATGCCAAGAGCAGCGTAAGAATGACAGCAACCGCGTATATCAAGATAAACCAATCTATTTGCACGATTTTCCTCGATTTGAAATACTACGATCTAGAATAACACATTGAGCAATGTATGGTTATCGCGATATTCGTATCAAGCAATAACCCACCAAAATAACAACAAAACACTCCAGTGATTTTGGCAATGGATCTGCCTTTAACGAGAATCAAAGAAGAAGTTCAATGATCGCAATAACTAGCAAGGCAACCTTCACATCATAGCCTCTTGTGCGTATTTTTCTAAACACTTTGCCTCTCGCCTTTCGGGAGGTGATTACCCGAAGATAATCACCTCCAACCTGTCGGTTTACTACTCGTTTACCAAGCGCAATGCCGGAATGTTGGGATCGGTTTTCCTGTCGGAACTCGACAGGTTCCTTAACCATTGGATCAGCGAAGAAATCAGGATCAACTCTTTATTGTTTGGGGTAACTTTTAAGTCTCCCCGTTTCAAAGCGTTGTTTATCTTCGCGGTTCCTAGCCCGGTATACTGAGTTATCGTCTCGACATTGGCCGACTTTACTCCGCTTTTTAACCAGAGGATGCATTTTTCTCCGTAGGCTTGTAGTGCGGTGTCTTCCGATTGATTGACTGATCGATGCAACTCAGCATAGCCTTTTTGCGTTTCCGTTAGCAGGCTTTTTAAGCTCTCGATTTCATCGTTTTTCGCGTCGATCGTTGAGAGCAAACTTTCCTTTTCTTGGGAGGCAAACGCCAAGATGCTTGCCTTTTCACTGGTTAATGTGGCGATCAATCTGTCTTTTTCCACGCGCAACTCTGTCAATAACTTGTCTTTTTCCGTGTTCAATGCCGTTAAGGATGCTTGCATATCCGCTTTCAAACCTGCAAGCAAACCATCCTTTTCCGCCAATCTTTCGCGTTCCTGTGGCTTACCCAAAAAGAAGAAAATCAACGATCCAAACGCAAAGATAAAAGCACTATCAGCACGCAAGATAACGAAGAATGTTGGCATAGTGAAGCTAACATTTGCTACGCTGCAACTGATGGTAATAAAGTCCATGAGCAGAAATGTTACCGCAGGTATCCCAAAAACGATGGCCCACAATCGAGACCAGAATCCACCTGTCTTCCACATTTTGATATGACCAACGGTTTGCACGACTGCCAGTCCAACGATAAAAATGGGCAAGGCTACATATGCAGTTGTTGCCAGGTACGTGATATACGTTGCTGTATCTTCGCTCATATAGCGCAAGATCAACTCGTGAACGTTGGCATTTACACTCATCCAGAAGGACGCCATGAGAAAGATTAAATCGCTTGCTGTTCCTGCACTTAGAATCAGCCAATAGACGAGCGCCTTTGTCCACTCCCAGGAATACAGGATGCGTGCAAGGGAAGCAATGACATTCCCGATCCGATCCATCAGTTTGGGTTGCATTGCTGGAACCGAGATCGCTGGTGCATTACCCTTGCCAAACCAGCCGCGCTTTTTCTTTGGCTGGCTAGAGATAATGATTTCTTTTTGCTCTACCATGATAAGTCCTCCATAATCGCAATAATTTCTGTATCTTTAGGTGCTTCGGTGGGTGAGTCGGTGACATTCAGACGAGCTATTTTCCTCATGTTTACGCTCAATTTTGTTACACGAGGGGCACCCACCGACCGACTCACCTATTTACCCATCGACTTTTCAGCCATAGCTTTGAGATCGTCGAGTAAATCCCGTGCCTTATTCTCTCCACACTCAAAGCCTTGCTGAACCAGCCTGTCACGCAATGAATAACGAGAGAGCTTGCCTCCAACACTTACAACCTCGTTCCATATCGCCAATGCATCATTAATGGTTGGCTCTGGCTTCTGCTCAGGAATGGCAATCTTGGGCATCTCTGGTATTCTCGCTTGCCTGTTTGTGGTTGCGTATACAGGCGTTCTACGACTCGCTAACCGCTGCCTATGCTGATCGTAGCCACTCATACGCACATGTTGCCGTTGGGTTACAGGAAGCATCTCTGTGTGTCTCTCCTCGCGTGGCGTGGGACTAATCATATAATCCATCAGCTCGTCTTCTTCGCCACCGCCATATTCCTCAATTAGTCCTCGAATGTCGTTACTCGTCACATGCGGGATGCTGACAAGAATAGCATGCACCAGTGGACCACCGTCAAGAATGGCATAACCCGCGCAATCTTCGCCTGAGATCAGATGCAAGAGGTTTTTGATGGCATCAAACTCAATCCCAAGCATACTCGCCTGACGGTCTCCAGACTGGAAAGCATACTTGACACTCATAATATCCCTGGCAGATGACCCACCATCCCCAAACAGCGCAGCAGGCATCGTCTGACCAGCGATAATCACGCGTATCTTGAGCTTTGCACCTTCAGCAATGAGAGAAAGCATCGTATCAGCCACTAAATCACGATCATCTTTGCGTTTCTTGAGGCGTACCATCAAAGCAACAAACTCATCTACAATATACAGGATTTCGCGTGTTTCTTCCCATTGCTGAATAGCCGCGCTCTCGCCCTTCTTCGCTCGTTTGTGCAGTGCATTGCGGCGGTCTCGCTCGTTTTGTATCCACTGGCAATCAGCGATCATTTCTTCTGGTTGATCGAAGATGGTAAAGTATGTGCCCATTTCACTCGACACATCACCGTGTAAATCCCATCCTCGAATGATAGATCCGCGCATAACCGCCTGAGCCACATGGAACCGTAGGCAACTCGTCTTGCCTGAGCGTGGTAAACCGATAAGAGCGACGTTGACCGACTGCACAAAGGGAATACCTGAGATAAAGTGCTTGCCATCGAAGCCAAGAATATCGCGCTCAGGTGCAATCAGATGCCTCATCTGAGCGAATGTCGGGCTACGCTGTGGGAGCATGCTCGTTGGCAGCGTGGGCTTCGGCTGTAATTCCTCCATTGCCTCATCCCCTTGTGTAACTGGCAATGGTTGTGCTTGTCCTGTTGTTACACAAGACTGATCGACTTCTTTGGGCATAGGTCGTGATGCCCTTCTTTTACTCACCCACCGTTTAGCGGCACGAAATCCTGGACCCAAGTACTTGGCGACTTTGGCATACTCTTCTGGTGTGCCATGACCCTCCAAAACGAGCAATGCTATCGTAACAAGACCGCCTGCAAACAAACCGGCAGGACCATGTGAAGCCAGGCCAATAAATGACCCACTAACACCAGCAGTACCCGTTACCACAATGGTTTTTCGCTTTGCTACAATGCCATCAGCCTCTTTTGCATCATTTTGCTGAACCTCTTGCATGGTCCTCTCCTTTCCTCACTAGTGATGTATCCAAGCAACAATACCCTTGATAACGATAAGATAAAGTGCGTAATACAACAGGCCAAAAGCCATCATAAACACGATGAGCGTAAAGCCAATTTGTTGCCATCCATTTGCTCCACCATTTGCTTGGTAGTCGGACACTGAGTCAAGCAGCATAATACCAAGACTGCACGCAATACAAATCCAACTTGCAACCCGATTATGCTTAAGTGTCGAGAACACCAATCCAGTGGAGAAGAAGAATTGCACAACCTCCATTCCCCAAGCATAGGTAAATGACTCTGCCTGCATACCAACCATATTGCCCTGGAAAAAGTCTATTGGCTGCATTAATACACTGAAATGTGGCGCGATACTAACCACTAACGACGCGCCGTGAATAAACCATGACTCGCTCGTGGTCAGTTGTACAGTAACACCCCACAAGGCAAAAAACAGAAGGAGCACGCCTAGCAAGATAGCCCCTAGCGGGTGGTCGTGCATGGCACCGCTCCTTGTGGCCGGTGTCCCTGATCCTGCCCCTGTTGCCGTTCCTGCTCCGCTCATTGCACTGCCTCCACAGGATATTCAACAATCACCATCTGCTCGTCGCCAATAACCACATCCTTACGTGGCTGCAATGGCTCTATACAATAGCGCGGATCGTCCCCCTCCCACCCTTCGCGTATTCGCTCTGTACTTGTGGCTTGTTCGTCTGCCATATCGAGACTCCTCTTTCTATTGCCCTACCTGCATCGTTCTACAGGTAGGGACTCACTCACTCTCCTCTACCTTCATCAGCTCAGCAGAGTGAGTGAGTCCCTCATTCAATTGCGCCCATCGCTGAGCACTCCTACAATTCCTCGTCTTCTGTCTCATGCGCCTGTTTCCACTCAGCAACCTGTGCGGCAAACGCTACCATAAATGGCGGCCATTGTAGCCACCCGTCCTGTTGGCACTCCTCCCATGTGCCGATTCATTGCTTGTTCTACTCCTCTCTTAGATCGTCTAGACGTAACCCATGCCGTCTGATCAGGATTGCCGAACCTGGGCGAGAATAAAGGACATCTCCGCCTCAAAGTAATGCTGATGAGCCTTATCAACGGCACGCCGGTCTGATTCAAGTGTCTCCTGTCCACCTACTACTGCGTATCCTTTCTCAACCATCATCTGATGAGAAGTTAGAGTATCCAATGCGCGAACATAGGTAATATAAAGCTCAGCAACTTGTGCGTCTGTAACTTCTGGTTTGCTCATTATTCGCTACTCCTCACTTTGCTTTAATCCAGTACTGACCACTGTCCCTCAAGATAGGCAATCTGACGACTCCAATAATCTCTGCTTTTATCGTCTGTTGCCTGTTCATATCCCTCTTGCGCGAGACCCAAGTCTTCTGCGATGTTTGCCGCCTCCCGGACGCTTGCCTCTAGTGGCGTATCCCCTTCTGTCAGAGAAGCTTGCAGCCATTGGCGTTCATCGCGCTTGCCATGCTCATATGCGTCTTCGTGCTGTCTGCTCATTCGCTAAAATCCTCCTCATGCCTTACGCACCTTCATACCCACGCAAAGCCCACAAATGCCATCATCCGTCACAAAGTAATACTCATCAATCTGAGCAGGCAAATGAGGCTTATGCAATCCAATGGTTGCCTGCTCGTGATATCCGCACCATATTGCGCATCGTCTAGAGCATATCTGCCCGTTGTGTTGCTAGGGACTAACGCATAAATTTGATCGTCGCTCATTCGCACTACTCCTCGCTTGCATAATAATCTTGCACGAATTGCCTGCACTGCTCATACGAGTACTCACTTTGTGCATTGTGCAGGTTGAGCGGCGTGAGTGTCATGAAACCTAGCTCGTTCAGCACATACTTTGCTGTGTCAGTTAAGAACTCGCACATCTCTTCTTCTGTTTGTTGCTCCATTTGCTTGCTACTCTCCTTCTTCGAGTACAGGGCACCGCTTTACTGACTTTGGGTGAGTTTCCCCACATTCGGTACAATCGTAGTAGTTCTCTGCCAGGTCGCGGATTTCTTCTCGTTTCGCGTCCAGGGCTTTAACGAGATCCCATGCGGCTGCTGGTGAGATCTCCAGATTGATGTATGGTCCGGTAAAGCCGCCTGAGATCGTCACGCTATACGCCCCGCTTCGATCAATCGTAACCTCCATTCGCACTACTCCTCCACAATCCGATAAAAAGTCGAGGAAGCGTGACATCGCCAGCCTTCATAGCTCGCGATCCAAGTCTCATCCCCGTTCTTGAATCGCGTGATCTCTTCGAGTTCGCCTATCACGTCGTATCCTCGCCTCTCGCTCTCATCGAGGAAAAGAACACGCTTTCCGATACGCGGATCTTCTTCTAGCAGTTGTCCTTGCTCTATTTTGCTCATTCGTGCTACTCCTCTCGCTGTTCAACTGTCTCCGTAGAACGCAATTTCATGTTTTCAAATGCTATACTCACTATCATTTGAAAATGAGGTATATAAATGCAATATCCCATCCCGCCATATCCCGAATATCACCCGATCCAACCCAAACGCTCTGCCTGGCAACGCTTCCGCTCACTTGGTTGTGCCAAGCAGTCATTGTTCGGCTGCCTATCACTCATTATCGTTTTCGGTGCAATCCTCTGTGCCATCGGTACACCAGCGTTTGTACAAGGCTGGCAGGTGGTATCTGCTACCGAGACCGCTACTGTAGCGCGAGTTGTAGTGACACCATCCACTCAGGCGAGCATTCGCCCTCGCATGGGTGGCCCGCTGGATGATTTCGTAGCCACCTATGGCCAACCGACAGCAACCGCACCAGATAGCGAAACCTTCCTGAGCACCGATAAGCTTGTACGCATCACGGCCTATGTGACCGCTGGAACCACTATCGTGGATCGTGTCTACGTGACGGGTCCATCCACATGGAATGCCACCGATGATTACGCGTTTTGCCTGCAACTATTACCCGATGATGCCCAGGAGTTCCAGCGCAACGTTGGGCCAATCAACTGGCTTGACTACCATAGCAGCATGGGCGAAATAGTCATGCAGTTGCAGGTGCCCACGTGCTTGTTGTTTGTTAGCCCACCGTCTTAGTGCTTCATCTCACAGTGGAGCAGAGCGCAACGCTCTGCTCCACACCGTACAATAAGCGAGACAAGCTAGTCCTTTGCCAAATCCCGAAATTTTAATGTTCGCCTCGGCCTTTGAAGCGATTTAATAAGTGCTTTTTTCAATCGCTTCTGTTCTAATGCCAATACTTTGGCTAATCGTTTTGCCTGAACATATTCTGCAAAGCCATCGAATACTTCTTGTGGAAGCGTATCTATCAAATAACGAAACACCAATTGAAGCATTTTGGGATCACGGCCAATAACACCATTGAAATGGTTAATAAGCATTTCCAGCCGATCTACTTGAGAAGATTCAAGGTAAATCGTAATTTTGAGCGCCCCCTCTGAGAAAAGATCGCTATGTTCACGTTTTCCATGCTGATTATGAACATAATTCGTAAGATACGGACCGGCATAAATTTCTTGAATACACTCCACTTCATAAGCAAGCGCTTCGTCTTCATCGCTTGTTTCAAGTATTTTTGCCTTATCAACCTGCATGCCCTTTGCCCATATCGAACAGATAGCAACACACTTGGCACACCTACACCCTTTTTCGGCTTCGATTTCGTGGGCATCCATACGACCAGCAGTGCCCTTACCTACATAGAAGATTACACCGCTTAAATCCGTGCCATTATCAGCAATAAAGCCTTGTGGATACGCATATCGATAGGTATAGTACTTTTTCTCATCCATAGAAATTATGCTCCATATAGGCACAAAGCCACTTCAGTGATATTATCTAAAGGTTCACACAACGAAAAGTTACAATTTTCGCTGCGAAGAATGGAGGCTAGCTACGTCCTAGCCTCTGGCCTATTTCCAGTGGTCTGGATGGTAACGATATGTCAATCGAAACTGAGGGCCGACAAGGACAAGCTTGTTGAACATTATGGCAGTACCATCTGCCGATGTGCTCTTACGCCGAATTTCAAAAACCGGCTCTGTCCTTGCTATTTTTAGTGATTTTCGCTCTTCACCAGTTGGGAACCGCGTAATCACCTCATCCTCTGTTGTCTCGATAAACACCCCATGTTTCGCCTTGATGGCACTAAGAACATCCATATCCTTATTAGCGCGCATGGCTTCAACAAACTCTCCAGCAAGAGACGCTGGGTACCAATTCTCTGCAATGCGAAGAGGCTGATCGTCGGCGCTCTGTAATCTCATGCGATGGACCACACGCAAACCAGAGGATTGTTTAAAGATCTGAGCTAAATCTGGCGGCAATTCCTCGATGGTCGGATCAATAAGGTTTTCCATGATTGGCTTTAATCCATGATCCGATAGGTACTTGTCAAATGTTGGCGTAATACCCGGCAAATCCAATAATGGATAGTTAACCGTCAAGTACTTCCCTTTCTCTCTGATATATCCCTCAGAGCGAAGGTACTGTATAACGTAATACACAGTGTTGCGCGCTACATTCCATCTTTCGGCCAGTTCTGCTGTTGTTGGAATACGGCCAGAACCGGCATGACCATAAACGCCGCTAACGATCTCTTTCCGCAACTGAGAGGCTAATTCCTCCGTGCGGTCATTTGCCATAAACACCTCCTTCGTCCTATACATTTTTACATAGGACAATTATGATTATAGACCACAAATTATCCTATGTCAACCTTTTGCTCTATCTGGCTTTATCTCTTTGACATACCACACTGCGTAATGGCAACATAATCATGTTCCTACTTGAACAGTAGCAGAACATGATTATGATAAGGAGAGTGCGAGTATGGCAAGAGTCTATGTGATCTGCAACACGAAAGGTGGAGTTTTTAAGACCACGAATACAGCGCAGCTTGGCTATGGATGTGCTAAACGTGGATACAAAGTGGCGATACTGAGCATGGATGCTCAATGCAATGTGGACTATTCCCTCCTGGGATACATTGAAGATGAGGAAGAGCTAGATGATGGGGCACTACAACAGTTCCAAGAAGAGTTTAAGGAGTTTGATGATGAGTATGTGTTGGAAGCAGAGGCAGAAATTGTAGATGAAGACGAAGAAGAGGAAAAGCCATATCCAGGCTTAGGTATCCCCACACTTTACGATGTCATTATTGGCATCAATGGAGACCAGCGAAAAAAGCGTCCCATTCGAGATGTGATTGTGCAAATTCCACAACAACCAAATCTCTTCATTGCAAAAGGATCAATTGCGCTCTCAGACATGGATATCAATCTCTCTGCCGTAAGCGGGCGTGAAAAAATTCTCAAGCGTGCAATCGAATCCATTCAGGACGAGTTTGATATCATCCTGATTGACACGCCGCCAACGCTTGGGCTAGCACCTGTCAATGCCTTTGTTGCCGCTGGTAGCCGAAAAAACACTAAAGACAATCGCATTAATGGCGTGATTATTGCTATTTCTCCACAGATCTATAGTGTTTTAGGAATCAGAATTTTGATGGGTGCATTTATTCAGTTGCGAACACAGTTAGAAATACCACTTCCTATTTTCGGCGTCATTTGCGCTAACGTCAAAAGAACAAAAAACGCAAAGAAGCGCATGCAGCAAGTTCGAGGATTCTTTGGTAATGCTGTTTTTAAGACGACAATCCCACAAAACGAAAAAGTGGAGGAAGCAGCCGATACGCAGTTACCCTTAACTCAGTTTGCTCCCAACAGTGCAGGCGCAAAGGCATACGACACGCTAACAGAGGAGTTTCTGAGGCGGGCTGGTCTTCCGCTTGCAAAGGAGGGAAGCAATGCCTAGTAATCCGCTTGGCAACAAGCCAAAGCGCGCACTCTATCAAAACACCGATGCACCAGAGCAAGAACTTGTTACAGAGGAGAAACAAACCGAAGTGAAGCAAGAAACAATACAAATCAAGCCAGAGGAAAGCGCAATACCAATACGCACAGAGCAACCACCGATACAGATAGCGTTAACCTGGCAGCGAGCTGGCCAACCATCATCCCACGACCGTAGAAGCAAAGTTCCATTCAACGATCGCTACTCCAAAGATAACATCATGGTAGACAAACGCCTAGAGCCTTACTACCTCCACTATCTTGCGCAATGCAGATCGAAGGTAGAGGGATCAAACGCAATGTTGCTAGAATTTCTTATCTCGAAGGGCTATCCGATTGATCCTCATCTTCTCGATAGAGCGTTTACACCAGAGGACGTACCACACCCACCAAAGGAATAACCCAAACCCTAGAGGCTACTGATATGTACAGTAGCCTCTCACTATATGCTGATAGCCTCCTAATGTTTATCTTATCAGTAACTCATAAGAAGCAAGTCAGTTGCTTATGAGTTACTGATAATTTGCTCATATGGACCTACTGTACATCTTATTCTCTGCTTATCAGCAACTAACTACATGGTCATGAGAACTACATGAGTTACTAATCAGTTGAACATCAGTAGGTTATGTGTAAGTTTTATGCCCCATCGGCAACCACCACATTGTTTCCACAAATCCCCTTGACAATGGGAATATCAAAGTGTATATTTGTTAGGACGGTTTGTTTAAGTCAATCTGATAGGACAAAATGACTAGGCAAACAGCAACCCAAACGCAACGCACCCTAACAACCGAATAGATCTCCCCGCTTGAGCACTGCCTCGTGAGTTGTCGAAGCCTCCCAGATCGGGAGATAGAGTGAGCTGGCGTATCGCCAATAAAAATAGCAGCATGGGGGACCATGTGAGCATTGGTAGCAATACTGGTGTTCTTCTGTGAAGAGGGAGAGAACAAAGCAATCTTGACGGTCATATTAGCCGTAGTTTCTGGCATCCTTGCGCAATCACGCCACAATCGCGTGTATCGCCTTGACAACAGGGATGCCAGAGCACCCGGCAAAGCAAAGACAGGTGCAAGATGGAAGGTTACAGAGCCTATTGTGCGTGTTGTGCGAATTACCGGCTAGTGCGTCGGTACATCACTGGTGAGTATTTCTGCTATCGTTGTACCAGCAAGATTAGTACTGGCTTGACAAAGCGTGGCGTTGATCTGGGGAATAGGGAGCAGGTGCTAGCGGGGATCGATGATGCGGTAAAAGAAATTGAGGAGTCTCTAGCAGGACAGAAGAAGACATTGGAGAGGGATTATCGAAAGAGCAGAAGACCAGCAAGGATTATTTCTTCTTAGCCTTACGAGCACAGGAAGCACACCAATACGTGTGTTGATCGATCCGATGCAACGGCTTGTCGTGCTTATAGCACTTCGGACAAGTACCACGCATCTGCGAGACACCATGCACTTGGGTGAGATACATGCCTCGCTCGTCAAGTAGTGGCTTATGTTTCTTTTCTGGCATAAATAGAGTATAACACGACAAGAAAGGAGAACACACATGATTACACCAATGGAGGGCAGGCACGCAATCACGGCGTTTGTCGATGCGCATCCTGTATGGAAAAGCGTGAAGTCCAGCCTAAGCACCCAGGAACGCGATGAAAAGCAGTACATCTACTTTCAGGGATCTGAAATTGGGGTTGTGTGGCAGGAAGGCCGTAACATTTACGCCGAGTCATTTTGGGGCTATTCACCCAATTTGGTATAGCGCCAAATAGCCGCTTGCCTCATCATCCTGGCAGCGAGGCAAGCAGCTAACACAAAGCAGAGTTGTAAGTGAACAATGCTACTTCTTCGCAATCACGGTAGAGTGTTTCACGTCAACGACAATAAGCGCATTACGTAGCGAGGTAAGGTAAATAAAGGCAAATAGGCAGAGCAACAGGAAATCGAGGATGGCATGAGCATTCACGCCGAAGGAGCCGCCGAGAATATCTATAGAAAAGGCGCGACTATCGGGGAAGCGCCAAAAAATAAAGGCTATCCACGATGCGAGCAGGGTAAAGCCCAACGATAAGAGATAAATACGTCGTAACACGGCCGCCTCCTTGCTAGCTTAAATACATGCATAGTGTACCATAGTATATCAGCAAGTGGAAGGGTCTAGTTATAACAAGGCGCAAAACGACCGCCCTGGTTTAATGAGCGGTCGTTTTGCGGATCTTCTTCATTTACCTTTTGTGCATGTGTTCCTGCGCTACTCGCTCACTCTTTCTGCTGTGCTTCACTGCTCTACCCGGTTACGATCCGTACTAGGATGAGTCATGCGAAACTTGTAGCCGGAATGTCCGACTAGAAACATTAATGGCAGAATCATAGCATATCAATGCAAATCGTTCAACAAAGGAGCACTATGGAAGAGATTAGACAAAACGATCGGGTACAGGTTGTAGGCATGTGGCCTGATAGTGCAAGAGGCTATGTCAAGCATATCACCACGATTGGTGATATGGCTTATGTGGTCTTTGACAAGGTGCAACAGGCCAATGAGGAAGAGGATCACAACTGGTACGAGTACAACTGGTACACGGAAGAGCACCTGCTGAAAATCGAAAGCCTCAAGTTAGGTGATCGTGTCGAGATCATAGCAGAATGGCCTATTGGTGTGATGGGTACTACTGGCCAAAGGAGCAACGATATGATCTGGGTTACGTTTGACCAGGAGCAAGATGGCAGTGATGGAGGCTGGTATCGAGAAGCACATTTGAATAAAATCGTGTAGAGCGTCAAACAGCCGTCACGCGGTCTTCCAAGAAACGTGACGGCCATTCTCATCCGGGCACCCACTAGTGTCACCTGGCTAGGGTGTCCAAAGAAAGTATACTATGACTACCCAAATCAAGCAAGCTGGCTTGCACCTGAGCGCACCAATAGACAACTGCGTTGGCAGGCAATATCGTGTGTCAGATGAGTACTGGACGGAGATCGTGACAATCGCCAATGGCTGCGTTCACTGCTCATGTGAGCGACATGAGCACATGGCAGAATGTGAGCACATCATGGTTGTCGAGAAGAGAGAAGAAGAGTATCGTAGTGAGACACAACGTAGGCTTGAGTATTGTTCGTTATTTGAAGTATAGAAAGTGAATGATATGAGTGTAGAAGTAACAATAGGCGTAAGCACACGAGTAAAAGCTGATGTGCAATCCTACGGCATCGTAGAAGCCACCGTGATAGCGGTTATTCCAAATGGGGATGGTAGCGACATATATCAACTCGAATGGACCAATACTGCGTGGCCCAAAGGTGGGACGGCGGTCTCTCGCGATGAGATCATTGAAGTTTTATCAATGGAGGCATAGCATGGATCTCAAATATACCCGTAAAAAGCTCTCGGAAGCCGCTATGCGCGCAGAGCACGCAAGGACACTCCCACACGACGACAAGGTATTCCACGCCTTTACAGCGGCAATGGGCGCACTATACGCTTGCTTTGAGTGGCTGCCCGATGATTTGCAGGCTGATGCGAGACAGGCATACGATGCGTTGAATGCCACATTGGAGGAAGATGTCAATGGATGAGCATACAGTCTACGCCGCTATAGAGCAAGGTGAGACGGAGTGGCTGGCCCGCATCCTCGAAGCAGACAAAGAGCCATACTACTTCGTGCCAGGCGGTATCTATAGCGGTATTGCTATGTTGTTCAAGAGCCTGCTGTGCAAGGCACTGAATAATGCATATATGGATGTGGTAATTGTGAGCGAGGATCTGTTTAATCGTAAGGTAGTTGAGCGAGAGGCACCTGATCTGCTGATTGAGCAGAATATGACACTACCGTAGAAAGAATAAACGCATGAGCGAATATCAAGACCTGAACATGAACAAATACTACAACCCGATGGACGAGAACAAAATTTTCGCTTTACCAACGGATACTGTAACCGAACACCCAGACGCACAGGGGAATAAGACGCTTTACATTACCCGACTGCTTCCCAATGGGAGTCAAATGAACGCTACCACTAAACCTGATAGGACAATCATTTGTAATTGGCATGAATTTTATTGGCAGGAGCTAGAAAGCTATTAATTGCGGGTTGGTAGACTGCTGTTTGGCGCTTCAGTGTCAGATAGCAGCCTGTCAATTGGCAGGATGGAAGGGCCACTCTCTACTGAGCAGAATGAGAGTGGCCGCAGAGAGATGAGACGCAATCGTTGGAAGCGAGGTAGCATCTCAGGAGGATTGTATTATGCGAGAGCATAAAAAGCAAGAAACTACCACAGAACATCCCACACCACAACAATGGGCTATCACACTCAAAGAGTACGAGATTGCCTTCTCAGATCGTCATTTCTGCCTGACATGCAGTCAATGGGTAGAAGATGAAGGGCACGAATGCGCAGAGAGGCAGGCCGCATAATGAGCAGGAAGGAACTCACTCAATTTGTAAACGATGAGGCACTCGTTGATCTGCTGTACACGTCGCTAGAAGAAGCACATCCTATCGATTGTGAGTGCGCCTGGTGCAACGCTGAGCAAGGACGCGAGCAAGGCGATGGATCTCACGGTATTTGCGGGTATCACCGCGAAGAAGTCTATCAAGCGTACAAATCGAGTCGTGTGGCATAATGGACGATAAAACTCTTAGCGAGATTGAAACGCGTTTACGTCACGTTGAACAGGATCTCACTTCAATGCGCGAAGATCTCCAGAAATACGGAGAAGTGCAGGCGATAAGGGATCTGGCAATCGTCAACCTTGCCATCGATATAGAGCGAGTACAGGCGGTACGTGACATGATTGGCAATTGAACGATATGAGAGCAGGCGCTTGATCGCCTGCTCTCATACTATCCGAGTCTTGTTTGTATAGTTGCATATTTCTTTAATGCATAGTACACTTGATACGATTTACAAAACATTTTCACGTACACTAACTATACGTGACCTAAGAATGGTGACTCAAATTTTTTTGCGTACTTTCAACTGTGGTAGGGAGCAAGCACACAAAAAATCGACCGAGCCGCCTTTTCTTTTTGGCTACTTTCTCAGGCTTTTTGTCCAGAGATCATCAGTGCATCGATAAACATCTCGAAGCCTGGTGCCTCAAAGTCGCTGAACACCTGTGCTTTGATGCTTTCAAAAGCCTCCTCATCAAGCACTTCAAAAAGTACTGGTTTAAAAACCTCAAACACGCTGCGCAAATCGGAGAGGAACCCCTCGCGTCCTTCTATGCCAACGCTCAAATCAAGCACGTATGGCTTTTGCTGGATATTGACGAGTCCCAACGCGCCAAATATCTTAGCAAACTGGTCAACCTGTGCGTAAGATGTCCCCCGTCTTTGGAGCGCCTCCATGAAATATCCATTCCAACGCTGGAGCGCGTCGCTATTGGAGTGAGGGGGCTGCTTGAAATCGATCACGCAAAATGTAGCACCTGGCTTGAGCAAATGCGCACAGTCCGCGAATATTTCCTGCACTCGTGAACCAAGAAACCAGCATGCACAACGCATCTGGATATAATCAAACGCCTTTACTTTGCCGCTTGATTTTGCGATATCAAACATATCGCCCTGTTTGTAAGTGATATTCACATGCTCTGTGGACGCAAGGGCACGCGCATAATCTAGCAAGAGGGCACTCTTATCCAGGCCAACACACTCAGCATTTGGATAAGCGTGCGCTACTCTTCTGAGCCATCCTCCTGTGCCGCAAGCCACATCTAGTACACGTTTAGGATGCATGTATCCTGTAAAAAAGAGTGGGAAGAGATCATTGAGCAATTCGTCTTGTAAACTGAGTCTCCTTGCCTCATCAGCGTCGCTAGGAGGGATAGGATACTGACCTTGCCTGCTGTTTTGCATATCGCCTTCTTTCGTATCAAAACGGAACATACGCCCTCGTAGGAAGTTTACCACCATCAAACGAGTGCCGCATGTATCCTGCTAGGATAGGTTCTCCAATGTTTTCAAGCAACGTTGTGGCATTGTTGTGTATTCTCATGCAGAGATAGCGCTGATCGCTGTCAGGCAACCCTTGCGGATGGCTTTTGCGGATCGGATCTAACATCTCTGCACGTCGCTTTACATTATTGTGCCGCACAAAATCAGCATCCCACGTTGCCATCTGCTCCTCGTCAAGATCCCAATACCAATCACCAGCAAACTCCCTTGTTTTGCCCCACGCGAGTGATCCAATACCTGGAACAGTAACGAAACCAGGATGCCAACTTGCACCGATCCACTGTGAATAGAGCAAGAGATTGGCTGGCAGATCGGGCGAGAGTGGATAAGGATACATACGTGGCATTTTCTCATCTGGCAATAAGCCCCACACGTAGAACCACGGCGCATCCATTCTCTGACGTGCTGGCATCCAGCGACGCTGTTCTCGCTTAAAGAGATAGCGCATCATGTAAATACTTGCGACACTATTTGGCTCTAGCGAACTGTGCTTGATTGATCTTAGCAAGTGCTTGTTAAGCCATTCCTGCACAGTTGTACGTGGTAACGCCCTAGAAGATGAGTATCTCTCAAATTCACGTCTGAACCAGTCGGGTACTATGCGCTCTGTTTGTGTCCGTGCCTCAGCGGTTACGGCAGCCACAAGGAAGTACGAGATAGTCTCACGTGCTACTTGGATCTGTTTCCAAATCTGATCGAAAAGTGGTGGAGGCTCTTGTTTACCATAAGATGGCAACTTGATTGCGTGAGGATACGCAAAGATATGACGCACGAACGCCTCTGGCAATGGTGCAAAATTTGCCAGATGTGGACGCCATATCGATTCATCAATCTCAGGGATCTTGGTTTGTAGCATAAATTTAGGCATCCTTATCGCGTGGTGCTGTAAGTATATCACTCCATCCGTGCATTTCATCGATATTGCACGTGGAGGTTTGGCTATCTAATTAAGGACAAGGTGAGAAAGCACAGCAACTATACCACATAAGCCAACAAGAACACAAATAGCAATAAAACAAGTAAATAGCACGCATCTCCCTTCTGGAAAGCAGAGAATCAACAAAAATACTCAGTATTTCCACCATGCTAAAAAGCACGAAAATCTGCACCTATCAACACCTCGTTGTGTGATTTTCCACACTTCAGCCTTGTTATACAAGCAAGCGAAACGTCATAACACCTAATTGCACTGCAAATGCAGTATTCGAGTGAACAGGTAGAGACAAGCAACTAGAGTTATAATAAAATGAGGAATTTTTCAGAAACGGCAAATAATCCGCGAACAAAGTACTTGCGGTTCGCGGAGGCATGCATTATTATTAGAGCATATCATTTTTCTTTTTGCTCAGGGATGCATCTACTCATATCATTGCGCCAATCCTGAGTAACGAGACAAAACGCAATCATCCGGCTCATAAGAGCCTGCTATATAGAAACCGAGGCACAACATGCCTAGCACAATGATCCAATCTGATATGCCCGTTGTTTTGGGGCATGAAGATGATATCCTCCTAACATTCAAAGAAACCATGAAGATGTTGCGTCTTTCTCGCTCTGGTTTGTATCGCGAGATGTGGGATGGCAACATTACGGGATACAAAATCGGGTCAACCTGGAGGTTTTACCGAAATGACGCAAGACAGTTACTGCGCCAGGTAATCTACCATCCCGAAAAACGCCCAGCTTAACCCACACACTTACGATTTTTAATCGTGTGAATAGCCATATTATCGGCTATCCTGATTAAACCTTGTACTATCAGGATCAATATGCTATTCTTCTGTCATTCGCTGTTTACAGTGACACAGCAAAGGAGATAACCGCCTTGATGGCAGAAGAATGGATAACAGTGAACACCATCAGTGCCGAGCTTGGAATAAGCACTGAGAGCGTTCGCAAATACATCAACAAACCAGATGGTATAGTGGCTACTCTTGTGGGCAACTCATACCGCATCAAACGTAAAGACTACGAAGACTGGCAGAAAAGACAGGAAGGCAAAAAGAAGAAAACTTAGTGACCGTCAAAAGAGCAAAAAGATAGCGCCGCCACCTCCTACAGTTTCGGCGCAATCGTCGGCATTCTCATACCTGGCTGGATAGATACTTATCAGGCTTACGCCTTCGGGCACAAAAAAGCACAGGCCATCAAACCTCTGCTCCGCCTCAATTTCAGTGACGAGGTTTGTGTCCAGATAAGTCACTATGCTGCATAGCATACGTGTTGAATGACCGATTGTCAAGAATTTGGGCAAAAAATCTGAGGCAAAGAGCGCCCCTGACGGTCATTAGAGAGCATGAGAGACAAAAGAAGAAATGAGAACTATCTTACTGTAAAGCAGATAGCAACAATACTTGGCGTATCAGAAAAAAGGGTGCGAGATTACATCAAAAATGAAGGACTCACACCAAAGAAAACACGAGGACGTAAACCGTACTTAGTGCATGTAGATGTGTTTAACGCATGGCTTGAGACGCGTACAACATCTGAAGGAGAGAGCAGCGATGACGAATAGGCTATATATGGCAATCACCAAAGCAATTATCGTTGTCTCTCTCCTCGTGTTGGCAGTTATCAACACCGCTAAACGCTGGCAATCCCGCAAGGAGCACCACGAAGTGCAACCTACACCACAGGATTGCCAGCAACAACAAGAAATAGCCTCCATTATCGAGGAAGAATTTCAGCGAGAAGAGAATTTCAAGGTGTGGTACGCGCAACGCATGGATGCATCACGCATTATCTTGCCAGAGAAGCAGGTACGCAGGCTCTACGAGACGTATCTGAGCAATGAGAAAATTATCAAATCGCGAGTAGTCAGTGAGGTAGCAGATTGAAACGACAAGAGAAAAAGACCATCGAAATGCGGGTGTACGTCCCGCAAGGCATACACCGCCTGCTAGTCCAGAGACAGAACAATAATAAGCAATTAGACAAGCCCTTCAAGTCGCTATCAGATTTTGCTCTAGATGCGCTGATAGATGGCCTATTTCGAGAAGCGTACTGCGAACAATTGCAAAAAATGAAAGAGCAACGGACATGAGTGTAGTTGCAGACCCCCAATACGAGGCAACAGAACCGATGGTATCCGTGTTCTCCCAGAGCGGCGTAGATCATCCTGTTGTCTTACCAGAGCTGGTATTACCAGCGCAAGCGCAACCTGCTATCACGCACGACGCACATACGCGACTAGATGACCTCCTATGCGTCAAGCAAATGCAGCAAGGTTTCAAACTTGACATCATTGCCGTGTGGCTGGCTATTCCGTTGCTTTTCGGTTTAGTCGGTTGTGCCTGGGTCTTATTTATTGCTCAATTTTTCAGATTTTTTAGTTGATTAGGAGTATTCATGCACGAAGAATTAATTATAGTTGCCTACGATCTCCTGAGCAGTTACGTATTGCCAGGAAAAGCCTACGATGTGCTTGAAGCACTGGCGTACAGATCATCAATAGTAGATCTGGAACAAGAAGATCCTGATGACATTAATTATAACAAATTGAGAGTTAGTGCCATGAAAGACGCCGTATCTGCTCTGCACGCTGCGCACAAAAAATGGGACGAAGAAGCCAGCAAGCGACAATCCTTTGCCATTATCGATCCCATTTGGAACGAAGTGGAGATGCAAGCTTGACTACCACAACACGAGTGCCCTACCGCAAAGTCGATGTGCTAGCACTGCGCATTGACCCCAAGCGAACCTGTGATGTAGTCGAGGACCAGCCAGACGGCGCTACACACGTCAAAGTACGGTGGTTCGGTAAGACGATAGAAGAATACATCAGAAACGAAGATGTCATGCCACTTGGGCAAAGGCCGATAGAAGAGGTAATATGAGCCATTTTGACTAGCGAAACACATACCAATTGGTACGCCTACACGCACTGATAGGTACGTGCTTATGAGTCACAGTAAATCAATATTAATCTGGAATGATTCCGCTCAGCGGAAAATTGGTAAAAATTAAGTAGAAGAAAGTACCAGGCAGGAGTTGAGAAATGAACAAAATACCAACGCTCTTTTTGCGCAATCCTGAGAACATGAAACTAGTTACTCGCGAGGTTAACCCAGATGCGGCGTGGGTAGTCGACGTTTACGGCTTCCCTACCGTCAAAAAAGACGGCACAAACATTCGTGTCGCCACAGAAAACGGCATTTGTACCTTTGTTGAAAAGCGGCGCAATCCCACGCGAGAAGAAAAGGCAGTGGGCGCTGAACCTGGCTACGTTGATGCGCATCCCAACGATCCTGCCGACAAACACATTTTTGCTGCTGTGGATGCTAC